>Ga0315903_10000176_pt1 | contig 94271 bp, 84 predicted proteins | sample LakEriMetagenome_7_FD_203524 | JGI IMG/M metagenome (GOLD analysis project Ga0315903, IMG submission 203524) | Freshwater fungal communities from buoy surface, Lake Erie, Ohio, United States - Buoy 2 MA119 | ecosystem: Environmental > Aquatic > Freshwater > Lake | place: USA: Lake Erie, Ohio... | reverse complement strand
ACGCGATTGTAATACTGGACGTCGATCGGGAGCGGGTCTGCTATTTCGATCCCGATCCGTCGTCTGGGAAGACCGAGAAATGGATGCCAAAGGATCGGTTTTTGGAATGGTGGGTCTCGCCCGTCAACGGGGAGCGCTGGTGGTCCGTGATCAACGGGGGAGCCCTCGTTGAACGACCGTGATTTCGCTGCGCATTCCCGTGTAAATCTTCGACTTACAAGAGCCAGGGTAACGGCGCAACCGATTACGCCCGCATCGGGTCAGGACGGGTAGACATGGCCAACGCTCGTATTATAGATCTTCCGAGTGCCTCGACGATTTCTGGAACGGATCAGCTCGAGACGACTCAAGGGAATTCTTCTCGTAAGCTGACGGTTTCTCAGATCGCGGGGTACACCGCGGCCAATCTTGGGTCGCTGGCAACGCTCTCCGTGACGGGTGCGACCACCCTGGGCGGGACGCTCACGGTGGGCGGCATTACCTACACGTTCCCGGCAACGCAGTCTGCGAACCTATACCTCAAGACCAACGGCAGCGGCGGGCTGTCGTGGGCGGCGACGCCGTCGCTGGCGCTGACGAATCTGACCGACATCGCCTTTGCGGGGACCGCCGCGGGTCAGTTTATTCGATACAACGGGACGAGTTGGGTCAACAGCACGGACGGCTCGACGCTGACGGCGCTGAATGCGGATCAGATCAGCTCGGGGACACTGGCGCTGGCGCGGGGCGGAACGGGCGCCGCGACGGCTGCCGATGCACGCACCAACCTGGGCCTCGTGATTGGTACGAATGTCCAAGCCCACGATGCCGACCTGGACGCCATTGCCGCGATTACCGGAACAGGATTCCTGAAGCGGACGGGCGCGTCGACCTGGGCGCTCGATACGAACACATACCTGACCGGCAACCAGTCAATCACCCTGAGCGGGGATATCACGGGTAGCGGCGCCACAACGATCACGACGTCGTTGGCCGATGCGACGGTGACGGGCAAGCTGCTGACCGGATATGTCGTCGGCGCGAATTCCGCGCTTACGGCGACGGACTCGATTCTGGTCGCGCTGCAGAAACTCCAGGGCCAGGTCAATGCCCGGTTGACGGGCAATCAGACGGTTACACTGTCTGGTGATGCTTCTGGGAGCGGTGCGACGGCGATCACGGTGGCGATTGCGGACGCGACGGTCACCGGAAAGCTCCTGACGGGCTATGCCGTTGGCACGAACACTTCGGTGGCTGCGACCGATTCTATTCTGCAGGCCGTTCAGAAGCTGCAGGGACAGGTCAATGCGCGCCTCACCGGAAACCAGACGATCAACGTTACGGGAGATGTGTCGGGTTCTGGTACGACGGCCATTACCCTCACCTTGCCAAACCAGGCGGGGCTGACGGCTGGGACCTATACCAAGCTGACCGTCAACACCAAGGGCCAGGTCACCGCGGCGACGACGCTGGCGGCAACGGATATTCCGGTGCTCACCTCGGCCAAGATCTCGGACTTTGACACGCAGGTTCGCACGAATCGGCTGGATCAGATGGCGGTGCCGACGAGCCCGGTATCCTTCAATGGGCAGCGGCTGACCAATGTCGCCAACCCCGTGGCCGATACCGACGTTGTCAATAAGGGCTACGTCGATCTGCTGGCCCTGGGCAACCTGGACTTCAAGGCCTCCGCGCGGGTGGCAACCACCGGCGACGTCAGCCTTGCTGGCGGAGCTCCGAGTAGTGTGGACGGAGTGACCCTGGCGGCAAATGATCGCGTGCTGGTGCGCGCGCAGGCGAATGGAGCGCAGAACGGCATTTACGTCGTGCAGTCCGTCGGAACGGGTGCCAACGGCACCTGGGTACGTGCGGCGGATGCGGATAGCTCAGGAGCGGTCACGCCTGGCATCTTCCTGTTCGTGGAGTCCGGCGCGACGCTGGCGGACACGGGCTGGTTCTTGTCGACGGATGCCCCGATCACGCTGGGCACCACCCCGTTGGTGTTCTCGCAGCTCTTCAGCAGCAATCAGCTGTTCGCTGGGACCGGGCTCACCAAGACGGGCAACACGTTCAGCATTACCAATACGGGAGTCACTGGGGCGAGCTATGGCTCCGCCTCGAGTGTGGCGACGTTCACGGTCAACGCGCAGGGTCAGCTGACGGCGGCGGCCTCGACGCCGATCGCGATTGCCTCAGGCGCGGTGTCTGGGCTTGTTGCCTCGGCCACGACGGACACCACCAACGCCTCGAACATTTCCTCTGGTACGCTGGCGCTCGCACGTGGTGGTACCGGAGCGGGGGATGCGGCGACGGCCCGCACGAACCTGGGCGTGGCCATCGGAAGCGATGTGCAGGCGTATGATCCGGATCTTGCGGCCATCGCCGCGCTGACGGGAACGACGGGATTCCTCAAAAAGACCGCGGCGAACACCTGGTCGTTGGATACCAACGCGTACCTGACGGGCAATCAGTCTATTACCGTCACCGGTGACGTGTCTGGGTCTGGCACCACGGCGCTGGCGTTGACGCTGGCGACGGTCAATAGCAACGTCGGGACGTTCGGCGATGCCTCGAATGTCCCGGTGGTTACGACGAACGCTAAGGGTCTCGTGACTGGGGTCACGACGGTGCAGGTGGTGGCTCCTGCCGGAACGTTGTCCGGGACGACGCTTAACAGCACGGTGGTGAACTCGAGCCTTACGTCGCTCGGGACGCTGAGCAGTGTCACGGTCTCAGGCACCTCGAATCTCAACGGCCAGGTAGTGTCGAGTTACAGCGGGGGTCGGTGGATCGGCCATACCGCACCGTCGACGTACTCGATTCTTCACTACATCACCCTGGGTCGTAGTGATCTTGGCTACGGGACGATCGGTGAAGGGTATCGTACGACGACCACCGGTAGTTCGTATACGTATGATCGTGCCGATTTTGCGGTCCAGCTGGACTTTGCCAATGGCGGCTTGGCCTTTAAGACGGCACCGGTTGGCGTTGCAGGCACGACCGTTCCGTTTACCGATCGCCTGACGATCTCGAATGCGGGCGCAGTGGCCATTCCTGGCAGTTTGGCGGTGACCGGAAGCCTGACGCAGAACGGAAACGCCGTCGTCACGGTGGGCGGGAGCTACGCAGATCCGAGCTGGATCACGTCACTTGCTGGTAGTAAGGTCTCCGGCAACATCAGCGGCAACGCGGCCAATGTGACCGGCACGGTGGCGATTGCCAACGGCGGTACTGGGGCGACCAATGCGGCGGCCGCGCGCACGAACCTCGGCCTTGCCATTGGGACGAACGTCCAGGCCTATGATGCGGATCTGGCGGCAATTGCCGCCCTGGCGGGAACGTCTGGGTTCCTCAAGAAGACCGCGGCGGACACCTGGGCCCTGGATACGGCGACGTATCTGACCGGGAACCAGACGATCAGCGTTACGGGGGATGCGACCGGGTCCGGCAGCACCAGCCTGGCACTGACGCTGGCGACGGTCAATAGCAACGTCGGGTCGTTCGGCGGGGCGTCGACGGTTCCCGTGGTCACGGTCAATGCCAAGGGCTTGGTCACTGCGGTGACGACTCAGGCGGTGGTTGCACCTGCCAGTACGCTCTCCGGAACGGCCCTCGCCTCCAATGTGGTCAGCTCGAGCCTGACCTCGGTTGGCATCCTCTCGACGCTTTCTGTCACAGGTATCACCACGCTGAACGGCGTGGCCTATACGTGGCCTGCCGCGGATGGGGCTTCGGGTCGGGTGCTCACGACCAACGGCTCCGGTGTGCTCTCCTGGTCGCCTGGCGGGAACCAGACCATTACGCTGTCTGGCGATGTGACTGGCAGCGGGACGACGGCCATTACTGCGACGTTGTCGAACAGCGGGGTTACTGCCGGAACGTATAGTAACGCCACGTTTACCGTGGATGCGAAGGGTCGTATCACCTCGGCTTCGACTGGCTCGGCCGGTGCCTCGGTGGCGGTGTCCGACGACACGACGACCAACGCGACGCGGTACCTCTTGTTTGATGACGTCACGAGCGGCACCACGACGTCGATTAACGTCGCCTCCACGAAGCTGACGTTCAATCCGTCAACCGGTGTGTTGTCGGCGACGGGACTAGCGGGCACGCTCTCGACCGCCGCGCAGCCAAACGTCACCAGCGTCGGGACGTTGAGCAGCCTGACGGTGAGCGGCGATATCACCGCAGCGGCTGGATCTGCGACGGACCCGAGCATCACGTTTGCTGGATACACGAACTTCGGGTTCGGTATCGACGGCACTGGGATTCGAGTGGTGAGCGGTGGTGCTGGATCGGCAACCACGTTCACGACAACTGGCATTAGCACTAATAGCGCCGTCATCAGCGGGAACCTGACGGTCGACACGAACACGCTGTACGTGGACGCGGTGAACAACCGCGTGGGCGTGGGGACGGCGAGTCCGACAGCAAACTACAAACTTGACATTGTTGGCTCAGATGCGGCAATTCGCATCAACAATACGAACACCGGCAAAGCCGTCGTTGGGTTTGTAAACAATGGCACCACGGCTGGTTTCGTTGGGCTCAGTGGCGCGTGGGAAGGCGACTCTAGTTCCGATATGTCGCTGATCGCGGAGACTGGTTTCGGGTTGCGCTTCTACACTAACGGATCCGCAACCGAGCGCATGGTAATTGACACCTCCGGCACCGTCAACATTCTGACAACCCTGCAGCAGGGCGGCAATCAGGTTCTTCACGCCGGGAACTACACGTCGTACAGCCCGAGCCTGACGGGTTCCGGAGCCTCCGGTACGTGGGGGATTAGCATCACCGGCAATGCGGCGACTGCGACGAACGTCGCCTGGTCTGGCATTACGAGTAAGCCCACGACGCTGAGCGGGTTTGGCATCACCGATGCCGTACAGGCGAATGCCACTACCTCCGCCTGGGCGTATCTGTCTGCTAGCACTCAAGGTACGCCGATTCTTCGCATTAACCAGCAAGACACGAGTGCCGGGCACTATCTCTTCCAAGGGTTGCTTGGTGGTGCCGAGGTGCTTCGGGTGGAGCGAACGGGCAAGTTCGTCAGCTCGCATGTGTTCGTCTCGAATAACAATGCGAATGTTGATGGCTCCAACTTTATCGTTGATACAACGAACAAGAGTACGGCGCTGTACGCGTTTGATGTTCAGCGTAGTGGCGCTACGGTCGGCGGCATTACGGTCGCTGGCGTGGGCGTGTTCGCTACGGGCACGACGGTTGATGGAAATACGGTTCTTCACGCAGGGAACTACACCAGCTACGCCCTCTCATCGACGATTGCTCAGAATGGCAAGCCGTATGTTACGCATGACTTCAACTCGTATCCGGCGCTGTATGACGTAATCTTCGCGAATCCGTCAGGTTCGTCGAATCTGCCGACCGGAATGAGTAGTGTCATGTCGTACCGGTTCATCATGGGTGCTGGTGATACGTCGTCTCGTGGGTTTGACCTGGTGGGGGCCGCCGAAGGCTCCGCGAACCTCTACATTCGCGAGCGGTCGATTGGGACGTGGAGTCGCGTGCTCCATTCCAACAACTACAACAGCTATGCTCCGTCGCTGACTGGTTCCGGTGCTTCCGGTACGTGGGGGATCAATATCACCGGCAGCGCGGGGTCAGCATCAACGGCGACCACGGCTACTAACCAGTCGGGCGGTACGGTCAACGCCACTACCGGTGCGTTTAGCGGTATTCTTTCGTTGAACGGCGTCTCAACGATGAACACGACGACCCCAGGTACGGCTAGTTATAACCTGCGGTTCAACGGCAACAACACGAATGACCAGGTGCAGGCAATTACCTGGACCTTCAATAACACTGGAGACGCGCAGGCGGGAATCTACGTCCAGTCGTCCGGCACTTATGGCACCAAGATGTACCTGGCAACGACCGACTCGTTCGCCACGGGTGCTAAGACGGCGGTCAGCATTGATCACGGCGGCAATGTCAACATCGTCAGAGGAGCGCTGCAGCAGGGAGGCAGTCAGGTCCTGTATGCCGGGAACTACACCTCTTATGCTCCGTCCCTGACTGGCTCTGGAGCATCTGGGACCTGGGGTATCAGTATCACTGGCAACGCGGCCACGGTCTCTAGTATCACCTCGAGCCAGGTCACGACGGCCCTCGGGTATACGCCGTATAACAGCACGAATCCCAGCGGATATATCACTTCCGGATATACTGGGTTTATGTTGCGCTCATCGAGCAGCCAGACAAATCCCAATACTAACTTTGTCAGCAGCGCGTATCGGTTTGATCCGAATGCAAACAATCCGACTAATGAGCATTATGCCATTGTTACGTACGGTAACGAGAGCAATGTCGTTGGTCAGCTTGCGACACATCTGTCTTCCGGCCAGACGTTCACGCGTGCGTACAATTCCAGCTGGTCTGCCTGGCGTACGCAGCTGGATAGCTCGAACTACAATAGCTATGCACCGTCGCTGACGGGTTCCGGCGCATCTGGCAACTGGGGCATCAACATCACGGGGAATGCGGGGACGGTGTCGAACATCGCTCGCGGCTCCACTGGTGGTGTTGATCTCAACACCCTGACCACCTCGGGGTTCTACCGCGTTCAGAACACGGAAGCGAATCGTCCGTCGGACTATGGGCAGCTGCTTGTCATCTATGGCGGCTCGGATACGATCACCCAGATCTATGGCAGCTACTCTACAGGCACGCTCTACACGCGGTCCGGCAATCCTAGTAATGTCGGCGGGACTGGCTCGTGGACCGCGTGGCGGACTGTACTTGATAGCAGCAACTATACGTCCTACAGCCCAAGTCTGACCGGCTCCGGAGCTTCTGGGACGTGGGGCATCAGCATTACGGGTAATGCTGCGACTGTCTCCAGCATTACCTCTGGCCAGGTCACGACTGCGCTCGGGTACACCCCATACAACAGCACGAATCCCAGCGGGTATATCACGGGCATCACGTCTGGCATGGTGACGACCGCCCTTGGGTATACCCCGGTAAACAAGGCCGGAGACACCTTTACAGGTGCGCGACCAATTGTTGTTGATACGGCCAACGGCCTGATCTCCATAAAGGGCGACACTGGCGGCTGGGCGACTGGTCTGTACTTCCTTGGTTCGTCAGGCACGAACCGCGGTGGGTTTGGAGCTAACGGTGGTGCGGACGCGCTGTCTATTCTCTGGATAGGGCCCGCTTATAATAACAACTGGCTGGAGTTGAGCAGCAGCGCCGTCAATAGCAAGGTGGCCTTGCAGCAGAGCGGCAATCAAGTTCTGCACGCCGGTAACTACACGTCATATAGTCCGACGCTGACTGGCTCAGGTGCGTCTGGCACGTGGGGCATCAATATCACGGGGAATGCCGCCACGACCTCGCAGCGGTCCTTCAGCGCCGACATCGCCTCGTCTGGGCAGGGGCGATTCAGCGGCTGGTACACGGACGGCGCGGGCAATACGGGCTCGGCGCTAGAAGTCGGCTTTTCCGGTGCTTCGGGATACGTCCTCTCGTACAACCGGAGCACCAGCACCTATCAGCCGTTGAACATTCGCGGCGGAAGCGCCACGCTGGTGTTTACTGGCAGCGACGTAAACGTGTCAGTTGGCGCACTCAAGCAAGACAGCAATCAGGTCCTGCACGCTGGAAACTACACGTCTTACAGCCCATCGCTGACTGGCAGCGGCGCCTCTGGGACTTGGTCGATCAATGTGACGGGCAGTGCAGGCTCTGTCGCCTGGTCCAATGTGACTAGCAAGCCGACGCTGCCGTCGTCACAAGAAGGCACTCGGTTTACTACGGATTTCAATTCTATCCTGTCCACTGGATTCTTCAACGCCGAAGCTACACCGACCAATTCGCCAGGCGGTAGTTATGGGCAGTTGATCGTTGCCCGCGGTATCGATACCGGTTTGCAGATCTATGGTGGTTACCAAAATGACAATTTGTGGTTCCGCGGGTGGCATACTTCCGGGGCAACATTTACCGCGTGGCGAACAGTTCTGCACTCTGGTAATTACACCTCGTACAGCCCGAGCCTGACTGGATCTGGGGCCTCTGGTACGTGGAGTATTAACGTTACAGGTTCCGCTGGGTCGCTGAACGGGTATACGCAGAATGCGTCGAGTGGCGCGAACACGATCGTTCAGCGCGACAGTAATGGATATATCGCGAACAATTACTTCTACACCAGTGGTGGTGGGGCGGAACGAAACGCTTCTGGGCTGGCGTACTTTGCAGGGTTCAACTCCAGCGATTACTACATTCGGAGTTACACGCCGCAAGCGGTCGCATCGGCCATCGGCGCTATCACGACCAGCAATTACACCAGCTACGCACCGTCGCTGACCGGCTCTGGAGCCTCTGGTACGTGGGGCATCAACATTACCGGTAACGCCGCGACGGCGACTAGCGCTACGACGGCGTCTAGTGCTACGACGGCTAGCCAGGTCACCATCAACTATAGCAACAACTCCAACGCCAACTACCAGATGCTGTGGGGCTCTGGCAACTCGGTCTACGGCACGGCAGAGGTCTACCTCAACCCGTCCAACGATTACGTATATGCCGCGTCCTGGAACGCCAGCGATTGGTTCCGATCAACTGGCAACACGGGTTGGTATAGTAACCAGTGGGGCGGTGGTGTCTACATGGAGGACGGCACCTGGGTTCGAGTATACAACGCGAAGGCGTTCTACGTTGCGAACCAGATCGCAGCCACTGGAGACATCACCGCGTACTACTCGGACGAGCGGCTCAAGACGCGGGTTGGTGCGATCGCGTCGCCGGTTGCCAAGGTCAAGCAGCTGAGCGGGTTCCTGTACGTGGAGAACGCCCTGGCCAAGTCGCTGGGGTATCAGAACGACAAGCAGCAGGTGGGTCTCTCGGCGCAGGAGGTCCAGGCGGTGTTGCCGGAAGCGGTCACCTTGGCCCCGGTGGACTTCCATACGGATCCGGAGACTGGCGAGATCTCCAGCAAGTCTGGGGAGAACTACTTGACCGTGAAGTACGATCGTCTTGTGCCTCTGCTCATCGAGGCGATCAAGGAACAGCAAGAGCAGATTGACACACTCAAGGCGCAGGTTGCTGCGCTACTCAACCAGTAGGGGAGGACGTATGGCGATTACATTCAGCTACACGGTAACCGGGGCTCGGGTTGGTACCCAGGACGATCTCGCGGACGTGGTCAAGGAACTCGATGTCGTCGTGAAGGGTGTGGACGGCACTGCGACGTTTGAGCTTCCGGCTACGGTCAAGTTCGACGCGGCGGATCCGGACGATTTCACGGACTTTGCGGATCTGACGGAGGCGCAGCTTGTGTCATGGGTTGAGGCGGATTCCTCGCTGGACAACGTGCGGGCGCATGTCGCCTACGTGGTGGCGAAGGAGCTCGAGAAGCTCGCCCTGACGCCAAAGCCGCTGCCGTGGGCCCCTGAGCCCGTGGCTCCTGAGCCTACGGCTCCTGAACCGGCACCTGCGACCAACTAAGGGCTGACCTATGGCACTCCCGTCGTCTGGTTCGTTGTCCATGAGCCAAATCAACACCGAGCTTGGTCGTTCGGCCTCGGCGTCGATTAGTCTCATGAGCGCTAGTGTTGGAAATTACACAAACATTAATACGAACTCGACGATTCGACCGAACGTATCCGCGCCGCACGCCATGAGCGAGTGGCGTGGGTACAACCACTCCGCAACGCCTCCGTTGCTGGCCACGCAGACGTGGAGTACGCCAGGGACATATTCGTATACGGTACCAGCGGGAGCGACTTTGCTACGTATATTTGTTATTGGTGGCGGCGGTGGTGGCGCAGGATCGTATTACTACGACTACAACGAGTCGTGTGATGGAAATTTTTATAATGTTGGCTGGATACAGCCCGCGTACGGTGCAGGTGCGGGAGTAGCGGCTGTCGGCGACTATCAGGCAAGCGGTTTGCATAACGCCGGTCCCTTGACGATTATTGTTGGCGCTGGGGGCTCTGGCGGTTCGGTTAATTCTGTACCGCCAAACGGATATATTGGTGGTACATCGCAGGTCTACATTTTAGAAGAGCTGTGGAACGAGGAGCTTCAACAGGCATACAATGACTATTCAGTATATATAAGTGCGTCGGGGGGTTGGCCTTCGGGTTGGTATACAAATACGGAAGTGTTATATGAAGGGTGTCAGTATACGGAAACCCGTCCTAGTGTAGGTACAACCGCGACCGGAAAGGCTATTTCAGGCCCTCGTTTGTGGCCTGGTACTACAAGCTTCTCTAATGGAGGCGCGGGTAGTATGGTACCTGTGACCATCAATCCAAGTTACTCTTATAAGTCAATTCAGTTTTTGGGCGGCAACGGCGCAGATCGCACTGTCTTTCAAGGATTCAGTGCGTCGGGTGGGATAGGTAACTACACAGTTGCTGGAACGGGTGGTGCGCCTGGGGCTGGTGGTTCTGGGGGTGGTACCGGTACGAATGGAGATCAATATTGGAATGGAGGGCAGGGAGGCGCGGGACGGGTTAAGATTGAAGTGTATTAGTCCATAGAAAAGGAGTCGGTATGCCAGGAAGCTTTCCTGCGTTGCAGGTATTTTCGGCCACGATCAGCTATCAAACCGGGATGATCGAGTGTCGGTGTCTAACCCCCGCCACGGCGTATTTCGGGGTGCATCTGGTCGATAACCCGATCATCGTGAGTGAACAGGTCGACTTGAGCGATAACCCCGCGTGGACGAACGAGGATCTTCGTCAGGCTTTGGCGATCAAGACGGGCATACCGGCGGCGGACATCAAGTTCTTCTATGAGTTCGCGGTGTCAGGGCCTCCGCCGGTACCGCAGCCGTGATCTGATTCGGGCTTCGTATTTCCCAGCGTTACAGCGACTTATTGTAGCCAGGCCCTGTCGTGGCTAGTGCCACCAGTGCCTGGCTATTGCCGCAATTGGAGGGTCCGTCATGGCCGCTGGGCGTTACGATATCGTGTGTGAGCAGGGCGCGACGTTCATCCGGGAGCTGACCTGGACGGATGCGACCGAGCAACCCGTGAATTTGACCGGGTACTCGGCGCGGATGCACGTCCGTCAGACGATCAAGTCGGCAACTACGGTCATTGAGCTGACAACGGCGAATGGTCGGGTTGTTCTATACCCAACCACGGGCAAAATTGTGATGACCCTGACCGCCGAGCAGACTGCGGCGCTGCCTACCAAGCCGTGTGTGTATGATCTCGAGCTCGTTTCTGGTAGTGGAGTGGTGACCCGTCTGATCGAGGGCAGCTTCACCGTGAAGCCGGAGGTGACTCGGTGACTAAGGTCAATACTGCGGTGACTACGCAGACGGTCGTCATTGACGCGACGCCGGAGCTTGCCGCGAACTTGGCTCTGACCAGTCCGGAACTCCAGCAGCTGACAATCTCGGAACAGGGTGCTGACGGGATCCTTGTAACGACCGGGGACGATCTCGAGCGGCTCCTAATTGACGATGGTCAGACGGTACGGCAGACGGTCCTGGTAGAGGAGCCGATTGTCCAGGTGGTGACTGTGGGTGTACCGGGCCCTCCTGGCGGCCTGGGCCCGCTACGGAGCAGCGTCTTGCCGTGGACGAGTACCATGACGGTGGATTGGGCAACGGTCGACGTCGTACGGGTCACTCTTCAGGGTCCTACGACGTTCGCTTTTACTGGGGCAACAAATGACCAGCGGCTGATTCTTGAGTTGACCCAGGGATCCACGGGAGGGCACGCCGTGACTTGGCCAGCAAACCTGCGGTATTCCCTCATCATTCCGTCGATTCAGCTTAGTACTGCCCCTGACAAGCTGGACCGCATTGGAATTCTATATCGCTCGGCCAGCAACACCTATGATGTTGTTGCGCTGATGGTGGGGTACTGACCATGGCCAATACGTTGTACCCGGAGTTCAAGGAGCTTCTCCTGCAGGGAGGAGCCAACTTGCTGACCGGAGCGGTCAAGATCGCTCTGGTTGATTCTGCGGCATATACCTACAGCGCCACACACGGACACTACTCGGCGGTTCAATCTGCCGTTGTAAGTTCTCCGCAGGTTTTGGTCAATAAAAGTGTGACCAACGGTGTCTTTGACGCCGACGATGTGATATTTCCTGCCGTTCTTCCCGCCGGTACAACCGTCGAGGCCTTGGTGTTGTATCTGGATACCGGGTCACCAGCGACCTCTCCATTGATCGCGTATTTGGATGATGTTGCCGGGTTACCGTTTTTGGCGAACGGCGGTGCGGCTGAAGTGCGGTTCGATAACGGACCCAACAAGATTTTTGCTCTGTAATCCGTGCCCAAGATCCGAGATTATGCGATCACCGTAGAGTCTGTGGCGGTGGCATCGTCGGTGTTAGAGATGCCAGCGCATCAGACCGGAGACCTGCTGCTGATCTTTTTCAACAAAGATACCGCAGCCGGTGGTCCGACGTTGCCCACGGGTTGGACGCAGCTGGCCAGCGTTAACAGTGCAGGCGCGAACGCCACGGTCTTCGGGAAGAAGGCCGTCAGTAGTGCGGAGGCCGTCACGCTGAGCTACACCTCAGAGACCTCGGTCTCCGTGGTGGTCTCGGTCAAGAACGTCTTTGGCACCACGATAACGGACGCGATTAGCGCCACCGCGTCGGCGGCGGCGGACGATGGGACGTTGCCACTGAGTGGCGGCACGATCACGCCGTTGCACAACAACTGCCTCGTTCTGGGCATGCTCTCCACTGACAGCGGCATCGGGCCCTCCTCGTTGCCTGGCTGGGTGACACTGTTCGGCGGCGACGCGGGTGCGAACTCGTTGGGGCTTTCGTACACCTTCCAGCGCACGGCGGCGGCCCTGACCCACCCTGGGTACTGGGCCGCTGCGCAGGACGACTCGCGGTCGGTGCTTCTGGCCGTGCGGGATAGCGGGACGAACGAAGAGATCGACCCGTACGTGGACCGAGCGACGATCCCAGCGCAGGTTATCGCCGCGATGGCCTTTGAGCCGAATGCAGATCAGGGCACCTGGCAGAACGGCAACGCGACGCAGTTGTTGACGCTCGCAGGCAAGACGGTGTCGGGTGTGACGGGTGCGGCCGCCGCCGACTCGGGCTACAACCCGTTCCGCGCCGCGATGCGTCACACAACCACCAACAGTAAGACGGGTATCTCGGCGACGCAGCTGACGTTCGCGACCGCTCGCGACCTTACCTTCGGTTCCGGAGTGGTCTTCGGGACGTGGCGCCCCCAGGTCCCTCGCGACTACCTCGACATGGGGAAGCCGTCCAACGGGGGCATCTACCTGCGCTTTGCCGATGCCTCTAACAACCATAAGGCCTGGCTTCTTGGTGGTCAGTTCACGGAATCGACGGATCCGGCAAATCGTCAGAACTTTGCGATTCAGGTGGGTCAAACGCAGACCACCACGTGGGATGCTACGGGCACGCTCGCGACGAACGCGGTCAATCGCTTGTTCGTCGGCGGTAATGGCTACTATGGCGCGTCTGCTCTTGAGTGGTCGGAGCTCTGGGCGCTGAATGAAACGGTCCTGGCTGGGGGGACGGCGTCGGTCCCTTTGGGGTTCACGGACCTGGTCTTCGCGGTCAATCGCGGCTCCGGTGACATTCCGGTTATCGTCCGCAATGGTGCTGCCGCGACAGTATGGACGCGCCTCGCGATCGGCGGTGGCGATCCAGTCCATATCAATGTGGGACTTCGTACTTTCCAGTGGCCGCAACGCACTGACGGTGTTGACTACTTCGACTTTCACGTCGACGCGAGCCACCTGGGAATTGAGTTCGATGCCAAGGCGGGCGATACCTGCAAGTTTGTGAACTGTGTGTTCACGTCCCCGTCGCCGTATTACTGGCGCATCGGGGGCACCGCCTCCGCCTCCGCCACGTGGTCATTCGCCGGTACCTCCGTGGTCGGTGCCACGGTGACCCTGCAGCCGGTGACGACGTTCTCGAACATGGCGTTTACCGACTGCGCCACGATGACGCAAAACGGCGCGACAATTTCGAACTGCACGTTCAGCAATACGACGGTTACGGCAAGCAATCCAAACGTTATCTCAAGCTGTTCTTTCACGAGCGGTGGTACCGGGCACGCGATGATCATCCCGTCGGCAGGTACCTATACCTTCAGTAATCTGACGTTTACGGGGTACGCGGCTAGCAACGGCTCTACTGGAAACGAGACGGTGTATGTCACGGCTACGAGTGGAGCGGTGGTTATCAACGTTACTGGGGGCACCATTCCGACATATCGTACGGCAGGTGCTACTGTTACCGTCAACGCGTCTGCCCTCGTGACGCTCACGGGACTTAAGGCCGGATCCGAGGTGCGCGCGTATGTAGGTACTGATCCTGCTACGGCTACCGAGATTGCTGGCGTTGAGTCCAGCAGTACAAGCTTTGAGTTTAGTCAGTCGGTATCTGGTCAGGACGGCTACATCGTGATCTTCGCGGTTGGCTACAAAGACATTGTTCTGCCACTTACGTATTCCGCGTCTAACCGGGAGCTTCCGATTCAGCAGGTATTGGATCGGGTGTATCTCAACCCGCCAAATTAACCTCTCGAACGGGTATGTGTGCGTATGTATAGGATCACCCAGACCACCGACAATCAGCATCTCGGGGAGGTGCTGCTGAGCGCGGAGCCCGGTCAGATTATCACGTTCGCAGACGGAGATGTGGTCGCCGTCGAAAAGACCTTTAGCAACCCCGACGGTACCGAACTGGTCGTCATCAGCACCAATTACCAAATGACGTTAGTCAAGGAGTAGCGCCATGCCTATCATTTCTGATCCGGATCAGTTGGTCGACGGTACTGACGTTGTTGTCAATACCACAGCAAAGACCATCGAAATTCGCCCATATAACGCCTCGACCAATGCAAGCGGCGTTGTCGCTGACGAGGGGGCGACTGGTGGGGTTACCGGCCAGACGCTGTATTCGTGGCTGAAGGAGGAGTGGAAGTCTAATACGACGTACATCAAGTTTCCGTTCCCCATGGAAGCGATTACGCCGGAATCGTTCGAGTTCATCAATGGCTGGAAGCCTGCGAATGATGCAACCCGTAAGCTGATTCGTACGGCCGGTTGGGCTGAGCGATCGGCGGCAGGTGCCGTTGAGCGGCAGTATCTTGGCGTCGTGTCCCTTGGATCGCTTGGCGCCGTGGACCAGCCCTATTACCAGTTTGGTACGGGTGCGGCGACGAACTTTGCCTATCCCGGTCCGGTAAACGAGGCCGTACAGATTTTCGGCGATTCGTCCAATGGCAACTTCAACTTTACGGATGGGGATAGCTTCAAGCTGTTCTGCCGTGAGCAGGGGAAGCTATACGCCAGCTCGAACAACACCGCGATCGGTGCCTCGACGCTCACGTATATTACTTACCGGTTCCCGCTGTCGAACGCCACGGACCTCAAGATTAGCTCCAGCGACGCGTTCATCACCAAGAATGTCGCGGTGACCTCGGCTTCCTGGTCCAGCGGTGTCGCTACGATCAATACGACGGCGGCGCACGGCTTCTCTACGGGTCAGTATGCCACGATTACGGGTGTGACGCCCTCGGGGTATAATGTTGGTGGTGTTGTGACGGCAGTTGACACCGACACCTTCACGATCAATATCGCGTCAGATCCTGGTTCGTATACCTCAGGTGGAACGGTTGGGTCGATTCACAGCACCATTTCTGTGGAGTATTTTGGCACGGATCAGCTGTTCGATGTTGATGGTGACTCCAATGATGAGCCATACCGGTATGTGATTACCGATGGTAGTGGCGCTGCTACGACTCAGCAGATCTATGAGAAGATCCAGTATCTGCTGCGTCAGAATAGCGACATCGATTCGGGTGCTGGCAGTGTTACGGGTAAGACGGCGGACGCCCTTCTGCAGTTCGTTGGTGACACACTCGTCGGCTCGAATGGCGTGTTCATTAGCGGTCTGAGCGCCAACTTCCTGAATGCCGTTGATTTCTATGACTTTAACGCGGTGGTTCGGCGCTATCCGTTCGTGTCGGCTGGAACGATCAACTTTGGCTCGTTTGCCGGGAGCGGCGATTTCATCTACCGCATGTTCTTCACGACGACGCCGAACAGCAGCAATTACGGCACGGCCAACGCCCTGCTGGTCAACGACAAGGATGGCAGCCCGATCAGTGGCACGTATACCGGCTCGCCCATCAACTGGACGTTCAACTACGACTCAAACACGCAGGGTGGTCGTACGGTGTCTCCGGCAGGAAACGTGACTGTCAAGGTCATCGGGATCGGCCTCTCCGGCGGTCAATTTGCTTCCGTTGATCATGTGATCACGCGTACGGCAGGACAGTCTATTCTTCTCGCGCCTGCGCAGGAACGTAACTACAGCAACCCCGTGTAAGGAGCCTAGTTCATGCCAGGCGAACGTAACTTCACGCGGATTCCTCCAGCATCCACCGGACCGCGCATCAATCTAAAGCACACGGCGTCGGTTCCGTATACAAATCGGACTGGAACGTTTGCCTTGGGCTCCCGCGTGCATCTGGGAACCTCCGGGTTCTCGATGCACGTGCACGGGGTGTACGAGCTAACCAGCACTACCGGGTATATTGAGGTCCATTACTCGCGGAGTGCGACGTTCAACAATCTGACGCCGCAGCCGGGTGAGAATATCACCCTCGATGGGGTAACCATTGCCCAGGTCCACCCAACGTTGGAAGTGCGGGACGTCTGGGTCAACACGAATCATATCACGAGCTACGATAATCCGGAATATGGGATGTGGGTCGACAAGTTTGGGTCGGCCCAGATCACCTTCGCGGAAGGGCAGCCGCAGCTGGATGCGTTTGGCAAGCTCCGTGTCAGTCAGGGTACCATCCTCGGCGAGTACGTCTTTGCCAACGGTACCATGCCCGATGCCTTCAGTACTCGCCTGGTAGGCGGGGCGACGCTCGCTTGGGACCAGAACAAGCGGGCGGCGCTGCTTAGCTCGACGACCGTGAGCGGTGACATCGTCGCGCATACGTCGAATACGTACCACCATTATACGCCGGGGTCGAGCCAGCTCTTTATGGCGACCTTGGCGTTGGGCGATAGCGGAAAAGTGGGACTCGGCCGTTCCTGGGGCATGTTCGACTTTCAGAACGGGGTCCACTTCGTCCATCGGGAGGACCCGGCGAATCCGGGGCAGGTGAAGCTGGGCTTCGTCATCAAGTCCGATGTGACTGGGTCGGTGGTGGACACCTACATCTGGCAGGAAGACTGGAACAGGGATCGTATCGACGGGACGGGACCGTCGCAGATGTTGATTGATGTGACGAAGGACAATCTGTACTGGATCGACATGCAGTGGCTGGGGGCGGGACGCGTTCGGTTCGGTGTGTACCACGAGGGGCAGCGCGTGGTCTGTCATGAGTATCACCATGGAAATACCGCGCCGTATCCTTTCTGTGCAACCGGCTCGCTGCCCATTTGCTTTGCCCAGCGGAACTTCGCGTCGACTGGAAGTAGCAGTGAAATGCGGGTCTTCTGTTCCTCCGTTTGGACGGAGACAGCCCTTGATCCGCTGCGATCTGGGCGCTCTGGGTTGCAGAGTATGAATTACACTATCACTGCAAATAACAGCTACGAGTATATTGGAACCCTGGCACCGGTGGAGCTGCTTGACAACGGGCGCACCAATCGGACGCTGTACTTTCCGAACCAGCTCGAGGTGTTGGCGTTTGATACGGTCACGGGAGCGCCCGCTTTGGTGGAGGTCGAGGTTATTGCGGAGCCGATTGTGGCCGGGCTCAACTGGCAGGCAACCGATTCGCCGACTGTGTCTATGGACACGGATGCGACGTTCTACGGTGGCGGTCGGCCTACGGTCAAGACGCTGGCGAATGGGCATTCGGCGCAGGATCTTACATCGCTGGCAAATAACCTCCAAGCTTCGATTAAGAATTACGCGGAGAACGGTGGTACGCGGCAATGTGTGGTCGCCGGTATCACCAACGCGTCCTCGGCAGTGCTGACCGTCGATATGCCGCATATGCTACGGGATGGGACGGCCGTAACGTTCGCGGGTGTTGGTGGCATGACCGAGGTGAACGGGCAGACCTACTACATGAAGATCACGGGTCTCACCACCGCCGAGTTGTATACGAACGCGGCGATGACGACGCCGCTGAATACGACCGGCTTCGGCACGTACACCAGTGGTGGCACCATTCGGGGCATGTTTGGCTCTCGCTTCTTGTGGTCGATCATCTGTAAGAAGTACTTCGGTACCAATCCGGTGCACCTCGTGATTAAGACTGCGTGGAAGGAGATTGCGCAGTGACGACGCTGATCCAGAACTACGCCTTTCATGAGTTCTGGGGACCCTACACTCCTAGTGCTGGGGTGTGGGGTGAGCAGCGGTGTACGTTTGATGGCCTTAATCGTCAGATCATCGTTAATCCGTTGGAGACGAATATTGATGTGCGTCGCGATATCTACTCGGCCTGGAAGGAATGGGTTCAGGTTCGTGACAACGCCAAGTTCTTACCCGCGGTTCGCGTCATTGGTGGGGATCCGGTGGGCGGGGGCTTGCTTGCCGGAGATATCTATTTTTTGATGAATGGCTGGCGGGTGGTTGTTGACCACGAGGTGTCTGTCACGGGGACACTTTATAATGACCAGGAGGGGCAGAGTCCGTTTCTGATTCTGCCAGGTGGCGGGGTTACGTCGACGGTGTCCAACTTGTCCTACGCGGTAAATCAGGCGTCACCGTCCGAAATTGCAGACGCGGTGCATTCCAAAGCTGTGGATTCGGGCTTGGATCTGACAGGAGCGATGCGGCTGATTCTGTCTGCCCTAGTCGGTAAGGTGTCCGGCGCGGAAGGCACGACGATTACCTTCCGAAGTGTTGCGGATGACAAGAACCGCATTGTTGCAACGGTAGATGCTAACGGTAATCGAACGGCTATTCTATTTGACGCAACGTAGGCATGGCTAGCCTGTTTCCGCGGGGGTTCTTTGCTGAGCGGTATTTTCCACCCGGCTACTTTGGTAGTCGGGTGGCGTTGCTTGTACTCTATCCTGCGGGAATTCCGAGTTCTTCCGCGGTCGGAGATCCGGCGCTGTCTGCGTTGGCGTTGGTGCTTGACCTCGATGGGTTGCCTTCGGCTTCTGATTTTGGAAACACGGAAATTCAACCGGGCTCTGTTCTTGTACTTCCGGACGGTTTGATTCCGGATGCTGCGTTCGGGGACACCATGGTTATCCCTGGGACGTGGACTGTTTATCCGGAGGGGCTCTCAGGGCAGGTTGGGATTAGCCAGCCAGTTGTCGTAGTCCGGTATGGGGATCTGCAGGCGTCGTTCTTCCTACTATTCTAGGGGTTTATCCGGTGGTTGTGGGGCGAATGTAAGGAGTTCGCGTAAGTCGTCAATCAGGCAGGACCCTCACCACCTGATCGCCCTGTGAACACCCTTCTGGAAGCAACAACGCGACTATTTCGTGGTCGCGGCGACGTCTACGCCAAGGCGTTTGTCAAGGATGGACAGCCTGGAAAAGTCGGATATGCCCTTGTAAAAGAACCACTTACGGACGATCTGCTGCAGGATCACCTGGCAGGGCGCATCCTGCTTGGTCAGTACCAGCTTCTCGCCGATTCCACGGTCTGCTGGTTCGCGTTGGATTTCGACGCAGAGGACGATGCTACCTCCGTCCTAAACCAGGCGCTGAACCAGCTCGAGGTATTCCAGGAGGCCGGACTTCAAGTCTACTTGGAGAAGTCCCGATCCGGTGAAGGTTGCCATGTCTGGGGCTTTTTCGAATCTCCGGTCCCTGCGGCTGACGTTCGAAAAGCCCTAAAGCCGCTTCTGGTTGACGCCAGCAGCTTCGATCGCCTGTACCCGGTCCAGACCACGGTCAGCGAGTCTAGACCCTACGGCAACCTGATTGCGCTGCCGTTCTTCGGTGCGGAGGCACCGGCTGGTTGGTCGAGTCAATTGGGTCCTGGAGTGCCCGGCGGCGCCAGTGTGTTCTTGAATACCACCACGCTGGATCCGGTTGGTCCTGCGGAGTTTGTCAAGATTGTCCGGTACAACAACAGATACGTCATTCAGGAGCTGGCGGATAATGCTCCTGTGGAAGCTGCGCCTGTCCCGAGTGTCAGGACCGAGATGTATGAGCCTGCCCCCTATGGAGAGACTCATCCAGGCGGACGGCCGGAAAAACCCCTAAATGGGGTCCTAAAGCTGATCTCGGACTATGGGTGCCAGTTTATGGCCCATGCGTTCGAGAACCGCGAACGGCTACCGGAGCCGCAGTGGTACGCCGCTATTCAGCAGCTGACCTGCTTCGCCAACGGTCGTGAGGCGGCCCATCTGATCAGCCGCGACTATAAGGGATACTCCGAGTCAGAGACGGACGCCAAGTACACTCAGGCACTTCGTCATCCGCCGGTGGGTTGCCGCTACATCCGCGAGCATTTCCCGCATCTGGCCTGTAAGGGATGCAAGGGCGGGGCGCCGTACCACGTCGGTGATGCGCCGATAGCCACGCTGGTCAAGGAAACCACCGAACCAATGCTTCGGTCGGATTTTAAGCGTTCCTTGGACCGTATGCGGCGTCGCAATCGAGGGGAGGTTCCGACAGGTGCGACGTGGGGCACGGCCGGTCTTGATCAGTATACACGCCTTCGCCCGAAGGAGCTCACGATCGTAGGCGCTCTTCCAAGCATTGGAAAGACGGCGCTCATGGTTGATGCCATGGTGTCCATGGCCGAGCGAGGCATTCCGGTGTTGGGATTCAGCGCCGAGACCGGCCAGGAAGGGCTTGAGGAGCGCATGTTGGCCCGCATGTCTGGTGTGGATTCACGGGCCATACGGGGCGAGCGTCTTTGGAACGGCAGCCCCTATCCGCTCAACAGCGAAGAGGAGCGTGAGGTCACGCTGGCGGCTGAACGACTATATCAGCTGCCGATTTACCTGCATTACTCCGCTAGCCAACCGGATCTCATTTTCAACCTGCTCGAAGACACCATTCTGCGGGAGAAGTTGTCCATCGGCAAACCGATGGTCGTGTTTATGGATTACCTGCAGTTCGGCTCCATCGATGTGAACGGGCACCAGTCGGAATACGAGAAGTTGTCGCGGTTGTCCATGGAGTTTAAGTACATGGCCAAGGTTCTGAGGCAGCCTGTCGTGGTGTTTTCACAACTGCAGCGGAAGGTTGAGGCGGACGACGAGCCGCAGATCAACTGGTTTAAGGGCACCGGTCGCATCGAGGCCGACGCCGACGTAGCCATGATTCTGACCGGTGAACGTACGCCAGGTGCCATTTCCAAGCGGAAGATCACGATCGTCAAGCAGCGTGAGGGTGAAGCGGGTGTCGCCGTCGAGCTCTTACTGCATCAAACAGTTTCGAAATTTGTTCCCGCTCCAAGTATGACCGAGCAGACGGTCGCCAAAGATATCTTCTCACTCGATCCCAATGCTTTCGTTGACTGAGCCGTTGCGCCTGCAGCGTGAAGAGCTAATCCGGTACGGGCATAAGCTCCAGGTTTTGGATATGCCGCAGGACGGTCGTCCGCTGCAATTCACCATCGACCTGCCACTGAGTGAAGACACCAGTAAGCTCGTACGATATTGGTATGTGACACAGCCGCAGGAATTGCCCCTGGTTGTGGAGTGGCTTGCGACACTCAATATGGTCGGCCTGGACCTTGAGACGTCTGGTCTGAACCCGTTCGACTCGAAGATCGCCACCCTGCAGCTTGGCAATATGGAGGTGGCCGACCCCCGGTTTCCCAACGCCGTGGTGATAGACGTCCGTGCGTTCTCCAAAGAACAGCTGCGGCCGGTATTCGACGTACTCGAGAATCGCCAGGTGACCAAGCTGGGTCAGAACGTCCGGTTTGAATACCGGTTTCTCCGCGCACAGTACGACGTCCGATGCCGTAATCTCGCCGACACGCAGATTGCCGAGATGATCATCCGCGCTGGTCTGCTATCGCCGAAGGGGGAGGCTCGCGGAAAGAACGAGGATCGTAGTGCCTACAAGTTGTGCTCCATGGCTGCCCTCATGGAGCGGTACTCCAAGGTGGAAATCGACAAGGAAGAGTCCCTCCGAACCGGGTTCTTCAAGACTCCCGTTGGACAGCATACGTTGCGCCAGATCGTGTATGCCGCGAGCGACGTCATTTACCCGTTCGTCATTGCGAAGAAGCAACGCACTTTGATCGAGGAACGTGGGCTGCGGGGCATCATTAAGGTCGAGATGGAGCTGATCCCGGTTCTAGGTGAGCTTGAGCACCACGGGATGCGGGTGGATCGGTCCCAGTGGCGAGCCCTGTGGCAGGAGGCGCTGGCCAAGCGGGCTGAGGCACAGGCGGCCCTGGACGATCTGGTTCGGCAGTACACCATGCAGCCAGACCTGTTCGACACCGATACGTTCAAGCAGAGACCAATCTACCCGAAGCTTAACAAGCCGCTGAACTACTCCAGTTCGGAACAGGTCAAGTGGGCGATCAAGAAGATCTGTGAGGGTCGTCAATGGAGTTACGAGGTAGTGACGTCTGTGGACCGGCTCAACGAGCTCAAGCAGCTATTCGGTCGTGACTGGCGGCAGCAGCAGGAGGAGCGCGGGCGATCGGTCGACGTTCGTGACATTCCGGACTGGGTGGTATCCGAGTATCAGTATTGCCTGCTAACCGAATCGGACAAAAACACCTTGACGCTCCGGAAGTGCCGTGGGCAGCTGCCTTCGGATATTGTTGATTTGTTGATGGAGTATTCCAAGTACGATATTCGCTGTGACACCTTTGGTAATGACTGGCTGCTGAAGAACGTCCGAACGGATACTGGCCGTGTACATACCGAAGTGCATCAGGCGGTAACGAATACCGGGCGTTTGAGCACTACTCCCAACCTGCAGAACGTTCCCGGAGACGCTCGGTACCGGCATTGTTTCATCCCTGCCGACGAGTATTCCTTTGTTATTGCAGACTACTCGCAGCAGGAGCCTCGGCTTCTGGCCCAGGTGTCGAAGGATCCGGTGTATATCGGAACCTATGAACGGAATGACGACCTGTATCTGTCAGTCGCCGAGGCAATGCTGGGCCACAGGCCAGACAAGCACACGCCGGAAGGCAAGCTCGAGCGGAAGATTTTCAAGGCCGTCGTGCTGGCGATGGCCTATCGGTCCGGTGCCAGAAAGCTCCGCGATCAGCTAACCCTAGGACTGGCCGATGCCATCATGACCGGTCAGGTTGAGGCCCCCAGCTTCGAATATGCCCAGGGGCTACATCGCCGGTTCTTTGAGGTCCACGAGAAGGTCTTGGAGTACCAGGACCTCTGCTCTCAGCGTGCGGATCCCAATAATCCACACGCGCCGAAAATCTGGGATGAGGTCGCTGGGGACATGGTGACCTACGTCCGAGCGCCCTGCGGTCGGATCAGATTCTTCCCGCCCGACTCTAAAAACACCTATACCGAAGGATCCAACGCCCCGATTCAAGGCGGATCCGCGACTATGACGAAAGCCGCGGCGTGTTTAATTCAACGACTGATTGACGATCGCGGCTGGCAGGACAAGGCCTTCGTGGTGAATCTCGTTCATGACGAGATTGTGTGTGAGGTACATGATTCCATCGCCCAGGAGTTCGCGCCGTTGATGAGAGAGCTTATGGAACAGGCAGGACGCTTCTACTGCCCCGATGTGCCGGTTGCGGCAGAGTTTCCAGAGGGTTCTGAGGGTGTAGTGCCGTATTGGACCAAGGAAATGGCGGCGTGAGTCGGTTTGATCCAAAACGCCCGGTTGTCGCTACCACGATGCTGTGGCAGCGGTCTGAAGATGGCCAATGGTCACGATTCATGATTCGTGAACAGACCAACCGTCCACCGGTAGTGAGCGCACTGCACCGGGTCCCGCAAGACGTACCGGTATGCATGGCGTGTTTAAGCACGAATGTCGTCTTGCTGGATTCCGATCGCTACGAAGACGGCGAGCTGTATTGCAACGATTGCGGGACGCAATACGGCTTTGTTGTGTAAGATCGGCCGCCTCGCCGTCAACCACTACAGAGTCCATATGAAGAAATCACTGGCTGATGACTTGAAGGTTCGGGTTAATCCGGAGTACGATCATGACATCGACCCGGACGCTAACGATTTCGCCTATTGGAACCCTGTCAGCGCCACGAACGACCTGATTAAGCTGGCAAATTCCGCACTTCAGATTACTCAGGCCATTACGGATGCGATGCAGGACCGGATGCGCTTAAATATCGAACTGCGGAATATCGAGCGGGATTTGGAGACGTTGGAGCGAGCGGTTATGGTCGCCGATCCGCTGACGCCGACCGAGGCCAAAAGCAATAAGACGATATCCGGGGCCCTGCAGAGGCGGTTTGAGGATCAGGGATATGCCGACTCTGTGTCCGAGCTTCGGTCCAAGCGGGATAAGCTGGAGGACCGGATTGATAAGCTGCAGGAGCTCATTGACGCTGGGCACACCTGGAACAAGACGAATGAGCGGGTGAGCGACAATCTCAAAACCGCGCTGGCATTCTTCAAGGATGAGAGGCGGCGTGCGTATCAGTACTAGGGACGATATCGAATGTCCCTATTGTGGCAGTCAGGATCTTCAGCTCCTGGGTACGGCGTTCCCGCTGTTTCGGTGTCTGGAGTGTGATGCCCATTTCGAAGAGGAGGAGAACCGCCAGTCGGCGCCTCCTTCTATAAAGAGTCACAACCGTCGCAAGTTGCGGCACAACAAATTCTCAGAGGACGACTGATGGCTACTCTACTCATGTTTCTCGCCCTGGTCGCGGCGTTCGCGTTTGCGGTGAAGCACTACCTCTCGGAGACCGCGACGCCGTCGTCGGGACTGTTTCCCGCAAGTGGGATTGGCGGGGGTGCAATCTCGGATAGTCCCAATCCGGACGAGTCGGTGACCGCCATGGCCTCAGTTGCCCCGGCAGCGAAGCTCTCAGCGAAGAAGACTCCAGCGAAGAAGACCGCAGCGAAGAAGGCGCCTGCGAAAACGCCTGCTCGTAAGGCTCCAGCGAAGAAGACCACCAAAGCGCAGCGTCGTACGAAGTGATTGAGGATTTGGCGAGCCATAGGGCTCGTGAAGATCCCACGCGTATTTCACAGCACGTCCGACGTGCCGTTCTTGATCGAGACAACGACCAATGCCAACTGTGTGGAGTTGGGGGCGAGAACCGCCTCCAACTTCATCACATACAGTACCGGAGTCAGGGCGGCACGCATGAACCGGCCAACTTGATCACCGTGTGTTTTTCATGTCACGAAAACATTCACCGTGGAGAGGCGGATCTCCGTCTCCTCGAAATCTCGCCAGGCGTTTGGGCATCGTTTCCACGTACACGCCCCCACAAGAGAGCTACTTCATGAAGTTACAGCAGCTGATTTTCAAGGTTGAAGAGTTGAAAGCTATTGCATCGCTGTATGAGCAGACGCAACAGGGGGTTGCCCAGGCCCAGGTCCTCATTGCATCCGTGGATTCGGACACGGATGCGGACACCCGCGCCAAAGTTGAGGAGAGTCTGGCCACGCTGACTAGCCGGTTTCAGAGTCTGGAGCGTCTGTTTCTTGAGCGTACCGGGTGTGCGGATGTGGACGCCGCGGTGGAGTATGTCCAGGCCCACATCGCTCGACTGCAGCACTTTCAGCAGGTCCGGTCGGAGCAGCTTCAGCTGCGGACCCAGCTGGACCTAGAGCTCGCCATGGGCGCACTGCCGCCAGAGACCCGGCAGGGGGCCGAGGATAGTCTCCAGAATCTCCAGTTGCGGCTCGAAACGCTGGTTCGCCAGGGGCACGAGGCCCTGCCGTCTTCTCGAATTCTCACGCTGTCATGAAGGTGGTGGCTCTTGCCGGACGTGCTGGGGTCGGCAAGAACACCATCGCAGATCGCTATTTGAGGCCACTCGGCTACTTGGATGTCAGCCTAGCCGAAGACATCAAGATTCGAGCGATCGCAACCGGAGTGGCGAGTTACGAGGAGGTGTTCCTTGGACCCAAGCCGGTTGCGATCAGGACGTGGCTTCAGCAGGAAGGCACGGAGCGCGGCAGACACGTTCATGGAGAAGACGTGTGGGCGCGCGCCCTGTTTGCGCGGATTCGCCGCATTGAAGAGTCGTGGGGCTTCGACAAGTTCGTAATCACCGATGTCCGTTTTATCAATGAGATCCGGTTTATTCGCGATCACGGCGGCCTGGTCTATCGGGTGGACGCGCCGCAGCGCCACGTAGCCAACAACATGACCTCCGAACAGCGCGCGCACGAATCAGAGACGAATATCGATATGTGCCCGCTGAGTTTGTTTAACGGTGTCATCTATAACGATCCTGGCTACGCGGACACGCTTCAATGGCAGGTTGATGCCCATTTGTATCTGGCAGGCCATTTAGGGCGTAAGCCCAGCGTCTTGGCCGTCACCACGTCGGAGAAGGTGTCTCTGCTCCGAAAGATGCTCCCTGTCGGAGTAGATCGTGCCGCGCGCTAAGCTCGGTCGTTCGCGAAAGCAGCGCACCCCCAGACCAACGAAGCACCGGACGCGTGGTCCCGCTCGGCGAAAGGCGCAGCCCGTCGCGCCGGTAGGCGGCGTGACTCGCGTGCTCGCCCTTGACTCTAGCTCTCGTGCGTGCGGCTGGTCCATTTTCGATAATGGTGCCCTGCTGGTACACGGGTGTTATCGCCAGACGGGAACAGGTCACGGCGAGCGTTTGATGAACTTCCGCGCGTGGTTGCTGGGCATGCTCCAGGAATGGGCGCCGCATGTCGTAATCTATGAGGCGCCGTATCAGGGCCGGATGAAGAACACCTATGGCATTCTGTCACGATATGTAGGCATCATCGAATCGGCCCACTTCGAGCATTATGGGCGGGAGTTTGACAAGGACGAGGCTGTCGCGGCCCATCTGGTTAAGCGGGCGATTGGGGCGAAGAAGGGAACCGACCATGAGGCCAACAAGAAGATCGTTCTGTTGATGGTCAACCAGCAGTTTGGACTGAATCTGAAGTTCAAGGCGAACGATACAACCAAGAAGATTACGCAGGATGATGAAGCCGATGCGATTGCGCTGAATTGGGCCTGGCATCTGATGCGTGAACGTCAGGCCGACACTGTAGATGAGGCGGCCTGATGGAAGACGATCTAATCAACCGCATTGCGGTCGAGCAGCTGTTGATCACGTTGTCCGACGAACATCGCCTGGTCGTCGAATTGGTCTTTGGGCTTCGACATCCGCCGGATTGGCCGTGGCCAAATGCTTCGTGGCCGCCGACCTATGCCGCGATTGGCTGGTATGTAGGACAAAAGATGCGGGGAAAGCCGCTGTCCGAGGCTGCCATACGATATATCCGCACCGCCGCCATTCGAAGACTCTCAGAATCAGTCAAATAACGCGTAGAATCGACGAAAACAGCTCCCCAGCCCCCGATTTTCGTCTGAAATCACAAAAGTACGACCTAGTATCGGGCTTAACTGTTGTCCGAGGGAGCTGGTATGACCAATGAGGAGTTCGAAACCTACTTCCTGCCAAAGTACGATCTGGTAATTCGTGCCATATCTTGGAAGTTGGCCCAGACAAACGACACCTTGGCCGAGGATCTGTACCAGGAGGGGCTGATTGCCCTCTGGAACTGTAATCCTGGTCGGGCCAAGGACAATCCGGATGCTTACATTCGCCAAGCGCTCAAGTTCCGAATGATTGACTATTTACGGCGCGAGCGGATCTACAACACTGAATCTCTCGACGCCAGACTCGAGCGGGGGGAGCAGTTGGTCCGCGACGTCGCTGGCGATTTTGACCTGGTTATGCCGCCGGTATCGCTCCAAAGCAGTCGCAACGATGTGTCAAAGCACTTCAAGCGGAATCTCGAAGAGGAGGAGGAGTAATGCCACGTGGCGGCAAAACGCTGCGGGAGCCTTTGATCTATGAGGTCGGTTCGGACATTGCGCCGGAACGATATCAGGAGGCGATCGAAAAAATCGCCGATTGGTTTGCCCAGACGCGCAATACGAAGGAGCCGGTTGCAGCGGCCAAGTACTATTTGGATTGTTGTTTGAAGGGTGTGCTGCCTTCGGATGGCAAATCGCCGTGGTTTGCCATGGCGACTTCAACGCTCACGGCCCGTGTACGTTCTGCGTGTCGGTTTGACCTAGATGCGATGGCGCCCCTTGTCACGGCCGATGAGAAGCGGAGAGCCAGGAAGACTCGTGAAAAGGAAGTAGCTAAAGCCAAGAAGGAGGCGCAGGCCACAGACAAGAATCTTCCGGATGAATATCGGAAGAAGGTGGCGGGGGAAGCAACGTATGGTGACGACCCGCTGGTGTTCTTCACCTCCGCCGAGCTCGAGCGACGTGAGCGGCTGAAGGACGCCTACCTCAAGGACTTCCCGCAGCTTCGCTCCGTCGCGTCGGAGTCTAAGCTGGACATGCTCCTGGATCTCACGCTGCTTCTTGACCGCATCCGCTTCCGGCAGGCCAAGGACCAGAAGGGTAAGACCGAGGAGTTTCAGATCCAGCAGCTGACGAAGCAGATCGTTGAGCTGGAAAAGGCGCTGAACATCCACCCGGACCAGCTGGCTAAGCAGCAGAAGGAGAAGGAAGGCGGGACTATCGGGGAGGCGGTACGGCGCCTGGAGGAGACCAATGCGATTGAGCTCCGTGAGCGCTGGCTTGCCGAGGAGCTGCTGGTCCTGTTTCAGATGTACCACACGCCGAGCCCGCGGTCAAACATGGGCGGTTATCAGCTCGACGACGTCGGGCTGTTTGGTGCGACCCGGTGTCGGACCTGTGAGTGTGCGAAATGTGGCACCAGGAATTATGCTGGGCTCCAGATCGACGAAATTGAGTCGTGGTTGGCAAAGAAGGGATTCCTTAAGGAAGTACCGATCGACGATACGCAGGTACAAGAGCCGGTAGAGGACGACGCGATTGCTCACGATTAGACCCTGGACGAGGTCCTTGGCGGACACACTGAGGACGCCGCAAACGGCAGAGCAGGCGATCGAGGCCGATCGTCTGTACAAGCCGCTTATGCGGTGGCGTCACTGGCCGGATATCGCCTTGCGATCCTTGACGGGGATCTTCATTCCTCCGCATCAGCGGCTCATGCTCTATGCTGCGCACCTCGGCGCACCAACGACGGTATATGTCTGCAGTCGTGGTACGTCCAAGTCGGCCGTCGTAGACGTGTTGTACGCTAGCTATCGGGCGCTGTTCTTTCCCAAGCGGAAAGGAGTCACACTCTCGGCAGGTGGTTTTCGCGGTGGTCAGCTGCTTTACGACGATGCGGAGAAGTGGATCAACGGGGCCTGGTTCGACCAGGAGTCTGGTCTTGATTTCGTCAAGAACTCGGTTGTGTACGAAAAGGTTGTACTGAGGCAACAGAACTACTGGCGCATCGATTTTACATCGGCATCTCACTTGCTGACGGTTCCGACCAACGACCCTGAAAAGATCCGAGGTATTCGCGGCAACGACCTATATGTAGACGAGGCGAATTTCACCGACCTCGAACTCATGTCCAAGGTCGCGGATTCCTTCTTGAACGTTCTTGGGGACTTCAAGACGGGCGGCGATAACGCTGCGATTAACAACGTCTTCTACACGACCACCATTGACTACGGGTGGCGCGACTTCCAGAAAACGGCGACGGCAGCGTATGAGGGCATGGCTCGCGACCTGGCCGCCCTGGACGCTGCGAAGTTGGGCAACTGGCCGCTGTATGATGAGTATCGCCGAAAAGGCATTTTGCAGACGCAGTATGTGTCTTTCGACTATACGGACACCATTATCCGCCGTCACCTAGACACGCGCGATGGTCGGCGACTGGAGATCACGTGGCCGGATGCCACTCGCCGGTTTAAGCGCGATATCCGCGGACTGCCGTTCACGGTTCGCGGCGAAAACAATCGATTTCAGGTTCAGGGCGTACCGGTCGAAATCATCACTACGTACCCAATCAATCGTAACGTCGAGGACAAGCTGCTCTCCGGGGAAACCCCAGAGGCCATCTGGTTGGCCGAGCAGCGGAATGTCGTGGATACGTCCACGGGTGATGTGTACCCGCACCAGGTAGTGGATGCGGCCTCTTGCAAGGGCAACCGGTACATCCTCGCCCATGAGGATTGTGGGGCGGAGTGGAAGCGCAAGTATCCCGATCCAGATAGTCATTTTATCCCGCCGGTCATGTGGTCGTGCTCCGATCCCTGTGTGCTCGGTGTCGACTATGCCCCTGGCAGTCGGGACTTTTCCGCATTTGTCGTTATGCGCGTTGGCCCGCTGGCCGATGGGGAGTTCAACCCGGTCACCGGCTTGGGCAAGTCGTCCTGGTCGAATGTGGTGTGGGCGGAACAGCACCGGATGACGAGTCACGCGGACGTTGCGAACAAGATCCGGGAGTTCAAGGATCGGTACAACCTCGTGTACTTCCATGATGCGCACGAGACGGACACGTGGAAGTTGTGCCGGGCGGTCGGCCTGGATATGCGCGGTGGTGGCTCGGGCGTTCGAGATGAGCTTGTACATATCAACAAGCAGGATCTCGGACCGGAAGAGTACCGGATCTACGATCCGCTTGATCCGGACGAACGCGTCCAGGCGTTTGCTTCGGACCTGCGGTCGTTGCCCATGCTGGACGCCATTTTCCCGTCCGATCAGCTGAATGACCGATTGGTGGAGTTTACGCTCGGACAGATGACGCAGAAGCTGCTGTACCTACCAAAGGATATTCCGGAATCCGAGCGACCGTTTGATGTCAAGATTGACATTGGCTACAACGGGGCAAAGATCCTGGCCCATCAGCTTCGGGCGCTCCAGCAGAAGCCTACCAAGAACTTTCGGCAGTTCTTCATGAAGGGTGATACGGAACAGGCCGGTAACAAGAAGGACTTGTGGGCAGCGTTCATTTACGCCGCCAAGCAGTTGCGCGCCCATGTGATTCGTCAGCGCATGATCGAAGATACGCCACCGCCCCTGGGCGCGGTGGTTACCCGCATAGGAGGGGGACATGGAAGATCACGGTTCAGACTTTTCTAAGACGTGCGAGGTGTGCGGCAAGACGTTGCCCGCCGAGTGCGATACGCCTGGGTGCCAGGCCGTCTCGAGTGCCGCGGTGTGTGCCTGCGGTTCAACTACGCCTTGTGAGAAGGACCCCTGCCTGCTGTCGCACGCGGCACAGACCTACAAGTGTGCCGTCTGTGACCAGGAGGTTGAGGAAGGCACAGTCTGCAGTCGTATCGATTGTCCCCGTGTAGCCGCCGCGCAGATTCGCAAGGCGAGCATAGACACCCCGTTCAAGCTCGGACTCTGAGGACCTGTTATGGCGGACATTACGGATATTGGCGGCATTCAGACCCAGGTCTTGGGCGGCACGATGATGCTCGAGGACCTGTTTGCCGGGGATGAGCACGAGAGGCTCCGGCAGGAAATTGTTTCTACGGGTCGATTTGCCCCTCGGCATAGCAGCAAGGAGCTTCGAATCCAGACCAGGACGCTCGAGGATGGCCGCCATGAAATTATGGCTCTGGCGGCCCTGAGCCGAGATCCAGGCAAGACGTCGGACTATATCACCACGATTGCGGATTTCGCGGATCTCGGCGGTAAACCAACAACGAATCTGACGACCAAGGTCAAGCAGTACCGAGAGATCTACAAGAATGAAGGCATCATCAATAACGCCGTCAATAAGACGGCGGCTCTGATTGGCGTCGGCGGACGGTACAAGGTTCGCCATGCGCGTCGGGGCAAGTCGCGGAAGGCGATCGAGGACCTGCAGATGATCCTCGACTATTTCACCGTCAATGTGAACAATTCGCCGCTGGGTGGTGTGATTACCAGCGAGCGCGGCATGAAGTCGATTGTCCACAACGGGGTGCGGCACGCGCTGGTCGAAGGAGATTGGGTCGCCCGTCAGCAGTGGACGAAGGTGAATCTACCGACCGTGGGGAACGTCAGCCTGCCGATGACGATTCAGACGATTTCCATGGTGAACCTGGAGCCAGTGACGGAGCTGTCCGGACTTGGAGAGCTCTGGTACTGGAAGCCGGATTCGACGCTGGCGCAGCTGATTATCAACGGCAGCAAGACCAAGGAAATCAATGATGTGGTCAAGCGCCTGGTGGACACCAAGACCAAGGAAGAGCTGAAGAAGAATAATCGGGTACTTCTAACTCCGGCCCTACTTCTTCATGTCAAGCACCGGGGGTTTGCCACGGACCCGGTGGGTGAGTCCATGATCGAACCGGCCAAGCTGGGTATTCGGTTCAGCCGGGCACTGACCGCGATTGACTTGGTCAGTATGGAAAACGTGATTAACCGCCTGACGATCGTTCAGGTTGGGTCGGCAGATCCCAAGTCTCCGTATTCCAAGGCGGATGTGGCAGCGGCCCGCGCAGCCCTCATGCAGTCTTTCTTCGAGGAAATCTCCCCCTCCATGGTCATTGTCTGGCAGGGCGACGATGTCAAGGTCACGGACGTGGGCAGCAACCAGTCAGTCCTCGACCTCAATAAGCGGTACGAGATTGCGGATCAGAAGATCAAGATGGCGCTTGGCCTTCCGGATGCGCTGCTAATGGGGAATGTTGGGAACGGATCCGGTGCTAGCTGGGCCTCGATGGTCGGTGCCGCGGCCCAGATGCAGGAACTAGCCAACAACTTTGCGGCTGTCCTGACTACGCTGGGCGAGCGCATTTCGATCGAAAATGGCTATGACGGGGTCGACCTGATCTGGGAGTTCGACGCCTCCCTCATGGCCGACTACAAGGAAACGCGGACGCAGAATCGGGCGGATTACCTGGCGGGGGCGGTCTCGCTGCACTCGCTGATTTCCGCGTCGGGTCGGGATCCGAATGCCGAGTTCCTTCTCAAGTGCCAGGAACGTGGCTTGAATCCCGATGTGACTACATGGGAACAGGCGTTCGCACCTCCGCAGGGTCTTCAGGGACAGGCCACGGGCGGCGTCCAAGGCCAGGGCGATGGGAAGGATCCTGGCGCAGGTCGTACGCCGGATGCGCTTGTGACGGAGGCGTAAGAAGACCGTCGAACCGGTCAATAGATATAACATTTCACGGTACACTGTTTGGACGATTCGCACACGTTCTTCTGGCTGGTCGGCGTATTCGAGGGGGAAGCGTATTTCGGATACCTGGCCAGTCAGCGATCCCCGGTGATTCAAGTCGAGATGAAAGACGAGCATGTGATTGCTCGTATTGCTGCCATCTTGGGGCTTAGTTATTCACGTAGGGATCGTCGGGAAAGTCGTCCAAACAGTGCCGTGACGTATCGCCTAATGCTCCGTGGTCGTCGCGCCATGCAGCTAATGAAACGTTTCCAGCCGTATATGAGCCCTCGTCGCGCGCGATCCATTGAGCAGGTGGAGGTCGCGTATCTAGAGCGGACAGGGATAACCCCAGAATACAATCGGGTTCCGCTGCCGCCGTTGGTTGAAGTCCCCTATATGGTCGAACGGTAATGACTCGTGTTTTGATGGTTGCTGATGGCGGGTGGCCTACTGGTTTTGAGCGGGTTGCTCGTGGGATTGGGACGTATCTCCAGTCCACCGGTAGTTTTGAGGTGATCCATCGGGGGCTTGGATACGGACTTGGATCAAAAAGCCGTGTCGAACCATATCCGTACGACCTGAAGCCCACACGGCAGACCTCGCAGGATCCTCTTGCCGTCACGCAGCTCCCGAGCTGGCTCAAGCAGGACAAGCCCGATGTAGTGCTGATGATCCAGGATCTGTGGAATCAGACCAACTACCTGGGTTACGTGCCGCGTGGATTCCCAACCGTTGGGTATTATCCCGTCGATACGCCCAATATCAAATGGAGCTATGCCATGGGTGCCGCGGCGCTGACGAGCGCGGTTCCCTATACGACATTTGGTGCGAAAGAGACGGCTATAGGCACTCGGGACCTGGTGGACCTGGTCCTTGATTCCTATGCCAATCGCGGGGTGAATCTCAGCGAACGTGCCGCATGGATGACGTTGCCCAAGGATGGTATGGAGCTTCATCTGCGCGTTGATCGGCTGGCTGAGCGGCAGAATCTTGAGGCGTATGCGCCGGTTCCGCATGGGATCGATCACTCCCTGTTCTATCCGATGTCGAAGGCGGACTGCCGGGCGGTATGGAATTTCCCGCAGGATGCCTTTGTCGTCCTAAATGTCAATACGAACCAGTTCCGTAAGCGCCAGGACATCACGATTCGGGCGTTTGCCAAGCTCGCGGCGATTCGACCGAATGCGCTGCTCGTATTGCATTGCATGGGTGGTAATGACAAGGACGGATGGGACCTCGCCCAGCTTGCTCGCCTGTACGGCGTCCAGGACAAGGTGATTTGTACGCACTGGACGTACCCGGAGCTGACCGATGAGCAGCTCCGGATGCTGTACAACACCGCGGACGTGCAGCTGAACACCGGCGGTGGTGAGGGGTGGGGACTTACGTCTGTTGAAGGCGCGTTATGCGGGGTCACGCAGCTTGTACCTGACTGGTCGGCGACGCGCGAGATTTGGGCCGGGGCTGCGCAGTTGTTGCCCGTGATGGATTACCGGTTTGAGCCGAAATACATCAACACAGCCCACGCGATAGTGGACGTGAATGCCACCGCCGACATCCTCATTGAGTTGGCTAGCGACCCGTATCTCACTGAATATCTCGGGTCGGCATGTCGAGACCGTGCAGAGGCATTACCCTCCTGGTCCGCGGTCGGTGAGCAGTTTGCCGAACGGATTCGTTACGCCCTTACCGCAGCACAATCGACTCCTACCCTGCTACAACTCAACGAAATTCGCGAGCTGCGGCGTGGTGAATTTCAGTCTGAGCTCTTGTAACCCGCGACAGTGGAACGAGTAACCGGGCCTTCTTCTGCGTTTTTGCGGCGCTGATCACGACTCATTCGTGATGGCCTTTGTGGTCGGCGACAGCGGAGGAGGCTGGATGGACGAGAACAACCGACAGGAAAGTTCGAACGGCCTGTCGGCTGGTCTCGAACGGGTCCGATTCATCACGGCGCGGGCGACGGTGCAGGAGCTCACTCCTGGGGACACCGAAGAGGCTCGTGTCGCGCAGGCGATGAAGACCTCGATGTTCATGCCGATGGTCACCGACGGTGAGCCAACAAAGCTGCTAGTGACGGCTTGGATGGTTCACGAAGGCAAGAACAACAACAACCTCGTATTCCGCGTCGAAGACTTGGCGCCCGCCGCAGAGAAGCTTGCAGCGCCGAACTTCCTGCCGATGGACTGGAATCACAGTGCCGTGGTTCCGCAGGACGGGGTGTCGAAGGCTATCGGGGTGTGGTACGCCGCCGAGGCCAAGCAGGACGACGCTGCCTATGAGGGCAGAGGCGCCCTTGGTATCGAGGCAAAAGGGGTGGTCTGGGCCTGGGCGTTTCCCGAGTACGCAGAGGAAATGCTTCGGATCCAGCGGGAGAAGGGCTACATCGAGTTCTCGATGGCCTGTATCCCGACCAACGTTGAGCGGGGCCGGGATCAGAACGGAGCGTACGAGATCGCGATTGAGCCGGTCTTCTTTACGCTGTCAGCGTTGAACGTTCCGCCTGGTGATCCGGACGCGAAGGGCCTGATCGAGAACATGGATCAGATGCCCGAGCAGAAGCGGCCCCGTGAATGGTGGGAGTGGGATGCGGCTTCCCTTGATGAAGAGCAGTGGTCTGACAGCGACCTGGAGCAGGCATCTGCTACCGAGGTGCTGTCTGGCGCCAAGAAGGGCAAGACGAATTTCCCAACGCCCGGTGAAGATAAGGCGGTCAGCCTCAGAAATAGCCAGTGGAAGTTGTTTCCGTTGGATGAGGCGACCGACCTGAAGGAAAACTGGCCGGAAATCTGGCGTCGAGGCGGCAATATCCGCGGAAACGACCAGTTCCGCCGGTTAGCTCCGGTGGCTCGCCGTGGGGGCAAGACGACCACTGCGACTGAGGAGTATGCAGTCCGCCTGCGTGAGGCGTGGGTGGCCCGCCACTACGAGGATTTTCAGTTGGCGGGGGTGGTAGCGCAGGTGAAGTGGCTGGCTGTCGGCTCTCGTGGCCTCGACCACATGCGGTCAGTGTTAAACGAAGCCAAGGAGCGCGTGAGGGCCCGTCGGGCGACGCGCACGGAGGAGGAGACAATGGAGAATCAGAACGACATGTCTCAGGCGGCGCTCGAAGCGGCTCTCGAGGCGAACGCTGTGCTGAAGACGGAGCTGGACCTCGCGGCCCAGGCGAAGGTTGAGCATCAGGCGAAGCTGGCTGAGCTCGACGCTTCGGTTGCGGCTCTCACCGCTCGTGCCGAAGAGGCCGAGCTCAAGCGGGATGCCCTGCAGGCCGAACTGGCGACGGCGGCGGAGCAGATGGCGGCGATGGTGACTGAGCTGGAGACGGCGAATGCCTCCCTGGCGCAGATCGCGGCCGAGCAGGAGAAGCTGGCGATCGAGCAGCGCTGGTCTGCCCGTTTCGCGGAGCTGCCCGAGTCGTACCGCGCGGCGTTTGCCAAGCGGAATGATGAGGAGCAGGCTCGTTTCGTGGCCCGCTGGTCGACGGCCTCGGATGAGAGCTGGATGGAGTTCAAGAGCGATCTGTTTGTTGGGTTTGCTGATACCAAGATCAGCTACCTGAAGCTCTCTGAGGAAGAGGGCGCTCTGCCTGCGGGCAGTGTCACGGAGCTGAGCGCGAAGGTTTCCGCGCTCATCAAGTAACCCGCGATAGCGGCAACCCTTGTAGGAGGAAAACATGAAGCTGCACATTGCAAATTTCTATGACGCGCCGCGTCATACCGCCGTCGCGGGCGAGGACATTGCCCTCGGCGCGGTGATCAAGATCAGCGCGAACGCCGCTGGTGAGCGTAAGGCCCTGACGGTCGGGGATTCTGACTCGGCCGAGCTGGTCGATGGCAAGTGGGGTGTGGCCGCCAAGGTCTCGGTGGACCAGCTCCAGGTCTCGGAGAGCCTCTTCGGCGTCCCGACCGAGTGGGGTTCGCGCGTGGTTGCCATCAAGAGCGGCGACGCGATTGTCCAGGTGGCGAAGGGCGCCATCATCGAGTATGACCCGTCCCTCCTTCACACTTCGCTGAACCCGGCCGCTTCTGGCGCGCTTCCGGTAGTCGGCGAGGCGCTGGCGATCAAGGGCGGCAAGTTTTGCAAGGCCAACGTCTCTGGCGCGATCACCTCTCCGGTGGTTGGGCGCGTGTTCGACGTGCTCGGCGGCAAGGTCCGCATCGAGCTGGTTTAACTCATCGGACCTGATCACCGAATAAGGAGGATTGATCATGCAGTTTAAGACCGCTAATCGGACCGCGGCTGAGATCGCGGACCACAAGACTGAGCTGGATCGGATCTTCAAGGCCGCTGTCGGACACGACAAGAAGGGCCGTATTGATCCGAAGGGTCTCAAGGAGCTTGAGGCCAACAAGATCGAGATCGCCCAGCTTGTGGTGCAGCTGGTCGAGGACACCGTGGCCCTCACGGACCCGACCCCGTTCATGGTGGATCGCCGCACCTACAACCTCGGCGACCAGATCCTGTTCCAGGAAATGCGTGGTGACCTCAAGGTTACCAAGCGTGCCTACGGCACCAAGGCGCTGTCGCAGCGCCTGACCAAGGTCGAGTGGGGCATGACCACCACGGCGAAGGAAATTGCCGTGGAGATTCCGCTCGAGGAGATCGCCTCGGGCGCGATGAGCGCCTCGGACGCGGTGAACAACATCGCCGAGTCCATCAACCGCAATCGCGTGCAGTTCGTGCTCGATGGTATCGACGCGGGCGTGCCCGCGGCGACGGCCGACCGCTCGGGCGTGTCCGGCTTCACGCTCCGCTACAGCGGGCTGACCGACACGAACCTCGAGAAGGCCCTCGATGGTCTCAAGGATGACGGCGAGGCGCCGAGCATCTTTGGCCGTCACACGGCGCTCTACCCGGCCATCCGTGGTTTCAACGGCTGGTCGCAGGACGGGCTTCGTGAGTTCGAAGTGCGTGGCGTGACGGGTGTCTACCAGGGCAGCCCGATCGTGACGCTCATCGACAAGTTCTCGCGGAAGCACGGGAACCATGTCATCCGCAACGACCGCGTGTATATCGCGGGCGGGGCGAAGGGCGCGGTCCTCGCCGAGATCGACCTCTCCTTCCTGAACTATGCCGAGACCGACCCGCGGGTCGGCGTCTTCACGACCGGTATGCGGATGGAGGAGGGGCTCCTGGTGTGGAACCCGTACGCCTATCGGATCATCGAGGTCTGATAGCGGCACTCCGCAGGCAACGGGGGACCGGCCAACGCCGGTCCCTTCGTTGTTTGTGGCGTAAGGTTGTGATCAGGCCCGTCAATCCCCTTGTGTGGAGCGGTGTTAGCCGTTCCCGCTTTTGCCTGCTGACACCGACTTATTGACGGGATCTGTGGTTGGATCCTGGGAATTACCACAGCGCCTCTAGGCGCGGGAGAACGACATGCCCCCACGTAAGGCTGAGCAGACCAGGATTGCGGATTTGGAGGAGCGGTACGCTAAGGCGCTTGAGACGATCGAGCGCATGTCCCAGCAGCAGGCCCAGATGGCGGCCCAGCTGGGTGCGAATCAGAAGCAGTTCTTCACAGGCGGACAGCTCGTCGTCGGAATCCGGAATGTTTCGAATTACAGCGTTGGGATGCTCGACAAGACGTCTGGACAAGTGGTGGAGTACAACCTCAACCCTGAGGTTCCTGGCGTGGCGGACCCGCGGACTCGTGCGGTCATCAGTTATGCGTTTTGGCAGCAGATTCGTACGGGCAACCAGGTGGGCCGTGGGCTGATCGTCCGGGACGACTCGATTCTGGGTCCGGCAGAAAATGCCGCCCCGGAAGATCGTCCGGACGATATGCACCCGGACGCCAAGAAGAACGTCATTCTGGATCCTCGGATGTGGATCGTGGATCGCACAGAGGACGAGCTGCGCGACGCGATTGCCGGAATGACGTCTGAGCCGTCGCTGCGCCGGTTGCTCTACGCGGTGGACCAGGAAATTGTCCGGATCGGGGAGTCGAAGTATCAGGACGATCCGGAGCGGGCGCGGAAGTCCATTCGGGATCTCCCTGCGCTGTTCCGGGTGGTGGAAGAGCTGGCCGAGGAGCGGCTCGATGAGCTGAATCCGGTGGCCAAGGTGCGACATCTGGAAACAGGCTCCAGCAACCGGCTGGCGCGAGCCTAAGTAACTCGGAGGGGCCGTGACGACTGATCAGTGGTTGAAGATGTTGCGCCGGAAGCTGTCTGATGTCGACACGGCTGCCCAGCGACGGACCGATCTCCAGCTCCTCTCATCGGCGGAAGACGCCAGGGTGGAGCTGGCAGTCCGCCTGGTCCAGGGCTTTGACACGGTGGCGATCGGTCTGAACCGACAGGATATCTCCACCTATGGAATTCAAAACGCCTCCGACTCGCAGATGGTCATTCTGATCTACGCGGTGGCGCATGAAGTCTTGTCGTCCACCTATCGGGAGCGGGTGGATCGGGGTGAGTTGGGCGTCAGCTGGCGATCTGGTCTGGAAGAGGAATCCTCGATCTCTGCCGAGCGGGCCTACAAGGCCATGCTGGAAGAGCTGAAATCGGACTACAACCAGCTTCTGGTGACGTATCAGCGGACAACGGCTAACGCCAGGAAGCACTAATGGCCGTCAACGCGCGTCGGGTGTCTGAGCGGGTCATCGCTCGTATTCGGGCGAGCGACTATACCATGCGGATCGTATTTCCCAAGGCTCGTACCAAGCCGAGTGGGACGACGCCGGTTCCGCTCCCGGTCGCTCCGCTGCTGGCAAAGCCGAATCCCCAGCCCGTCCCGGAGGAAGAGCCGGAGCGCATTCTGCCGGATGTCGAGGTGCCGTGTTTGTACCTTGAGACGTCGGCGCTGAGTGACCTTCGAAGTACCAGGGCAGGGGCCGAGATCGGCGGGTGGAACCGGGATGTGAAGGGATACGCTCGTGTGATCTCGGCCGACGTGGACAAGCCTGAGGGTGGAACGATCCTGGACGGGTGCGATTACGTCGAAATCGCAGGAACCCGATTCAAGGTCATGAGCGTCGTTCGGCCAGCCGCCAGCATGATCAATTCCGGGACGTATTACGTGGCGCTGGCTGGGGCGGTGAAGTCGTAATGATGGAACGTACGGAAGAGCAGAAACGGATCGAGGCGGAGGTAAACGCCACGATCAAGCTGCTCATGGGCACGATGGAAGAGTTGGCCGCATTGGATCCTGCCGAGGTCTCCCACCCGGTCCAGTTCAATGAGCTTCGCAACCAGGTGATTCGTCGGGTTTGGAACTTGGCGAAGGAGTGTATCCGGTATGGCGCTCGCAGCGTACAGCCTGACTAATCTGACCAACAGCGTCGCCGAGGTGTTGGCGAGTACGCTGTTGAGCCACGACTATTTGCTGTACTGGCCGACCCTGGATGCCCTCCAGACGCCGGACGGGGTCTATCCTCAATACCAGGCGAATCAGGCGGCCATTCTTCTGTCGGATTCGGCAGTGGCTTCCCGGTATAACGATAGTCGCGGGATCCTGACGATACGGAACGATGACTTTTCGTTTCCGCAGTTTCCCACTCGACCTACTAGCGATGGTGCTGTCCTTTCCCCAGAGGACATGCCGGTGCCTAGTATTGTCTTGCAGGTCCAGCATGAGGGGAACGGCGGTCTGTTGGGCCTCGGATCGAGGGAGCGTGAGCGGTTTGCGTCTCTGGATATGTACGGCCTGGCGCGGGACCAAGGTGAACAGCTGTACCTCGTAGATGCGCTCCGCGTGGCGTTTGACGAGAGTCAGTTTCTCACGGTGGCGGATCATGATGCCGGTACGAAGGCATCAGTAGGATTGATGGAGTTACAGCGGACATCAGTTGGCACCTTGATTTACCCGCTGGGGCCGGAAAGCAGAGCTTTTGAATTCACGTTGAACGCGCGCCTCCGTTACGAGGCGTAAGGCAGAGTGATCGCCCGTCTCGTGACGCGATCGACAACCACAGGAGGATAGCACAATGGCAGTTACTCAAGTCCTTGGGACCGACAAGGCGCTGCGCCTGAACAATTTCAACACGCTGGGGCTCGTCCAGAACTTCTCCTGGCAGCCGAACTTCAATGCCCAGGATGTGTTCGAGCTTGGTCGCACGACCCGTCTCGACACCCTGATGGAGCTCGAGACCTCCGGGTCGTTCGAGCTTGCCTCGTCTGGAAACCTGGCGGGCCTGATCGCCCGCATGAAGGCGAAGTACAACAGCGGCACCGGGGCCTTCGAGGGCTTCGAGTATGCCCCGACTGCGTCCGGCACGGGCGTGAACGGCTACACGTTCAACCAGGACGACCTGGCCGCCCTGAAGTTCGATGCGGTGCTGCATGAGAAGACCGAGCAGAAGACCTTCAACCGCTCGGTGTACCTTGGCTGCTGCTACCCGACCACGCTCACGGGCCGGGTGGACACGACGGGCATGGCGATGGACACGGTCAATTGGGCCGGTCAGTTCGTTGTTGGGTTCCCGTCGCCCTACCATGTCGTGCGCTCGGTTCCGGCGACCAAGGCCAGCTCGAGCACGCTGACTCTGATTGACGGGGCGGCCTACAATACGGGCTGGACGCTGGCGTATGTAACCATCGACGGGATTCCCTACACCACTGAGGTGGCGAACCCGGTGTACGCGGCGTTCTCGGGCGGCACGATCACCATGTCGGCTGGCTACACGGTGCCGTCTGGTGTCGTGGCGACGGCGGTCTTCTACAAGACGACCCCGGTCTCCGGTGACAACCAGTGGAGTGCGGTGCATACCCCGGACACCGTGGGCAGCGGTGCTACGGCAGTGTTCGGTGTCCGCGGCTACCAGGCGAATGTGTACATTGCGCCTGTGAATGAGGCTTCCCCGGTTTCGTCCGAGCAGTGGCTGCGCGTGCAGTCGCTTGACTACTCGGTCGACCTCCGGATGGAGGCGCTGCGGCAGGTGGCTTACAACGACCAGGGCACGACGATCTATCAGCGCGTCCCGACCTACCCGCTCACCATGTCCGTGAACGCCACCGTCATGGAGACGGACTGGGCGGACTGGAAGGCGATGCTGACCAAGTCCTTCACCGGGTCGAACGTGTACGACAACGTGTACGACTTCGCGCCGGAGAACATGAAGAAGGAGTTCGCGGTCATCATCGACTACTTCACCAAGCAGGGCACCAAGGTGCAGACGGTGACCTTCGGTGACCTCCGCGTGGATTCCATGGGCAGCCGCGTTAACGTCGGCGGCCGTGGCGAGATCACCTGGAGCTTCCGTGGTTCTGAGTTCCAAGTCCAGGGATTCAATATCTAAGTTTTGTCACCACACCCGCCGGAACGAGCCGCCGCCCCCTGAGGGCGGCGGTTTCGTTTTGGTTGCCAAAGAATCGACTTATTCTCGATGGATAGCGCACGTAGAGGCGCGGGGTACACGAACCGACTATTCGGGGGCTTTATGGAGCAGCAGACGCAAAAGCGTTTGGATACAGTGCTGGAAGACGAGCTGGCGCGGGGTTACCGGATTAAGGACATGCCGCAGGCCCTGGCGGAGACGCTCGAATCGGAATGCGGAGTCGCGGTCACGCGGGTCCGCTTTACGCGTTTGAACCCTGCGAAGCGTCGAAAGATCTCCCAGGTGGTTCAGCGGCAGTATCACAAGGACCTCCAGGATTCTGAGATTCTGAGCCATGAGCAGATCCTGAAGCTTGTCCAGGAACGTGGGGAATGGTCTTCCGCCATGGACAAGGAGATGACCGACCTCCAGGCCTCGACCAGCCGGGAAATGGGCGCCCTTTTCGTGAATGGGGTTGATCAGTCGAGCTGGACCGTCCAGCTGCTGGATGCGGCGTCTGCCTATCGGGAGTCAATCAGTACGCACATTACGGACGCGGACAAAGCCGCGGAGGTCATTGAGCGTTTTGATCGCTGGCTGGAATGGTCGAAGGACCGTTCTGAAGAGTACGACGCCAAGCACGCGTCGAAGCAGGGTCGGGAAGTGTACAGCCTCGATCTGGATTATCAGGAGCTCGTCAATGCGGTGCCGGATCTTGAGACGATCGATTACCTGAACACGATCGACGATCTACGGGAGCGCCTGCAGCGGTATGTCAAGCTCCAGAAGGAGCGCCTGCGCTTGGCCGAATTGCAGCTCAAGCATTCCAAGATCTTCTCCGATTCGGTCGAGCAGCGGCGCGACAATGCCGAGGAGATGGCCCGCCTGTACTTCACGACGGACGTGGTGGACGCCAACGGGAAGCCGGTTGGCTTGCTGGCGCCTGCGTTCGAGGATCTCTGGGAGTTCCCTGAGTCGGTGATCCAGTGGCTCCTGGTGGAAGCCTACTTCTTCCTGAACGGTATTCCTGATGAGGCGCGGGAGTATCTCCAGACCTTCGGTTTTCTCGCGGCGGACGTGGGGGAGACGACTTCGTCCAGTGGGGAGTCCGAGCCATCCGACGAATCGCCCGCTCCGCCGACTTCCAGGCTCGATTCAAGTCCTGCGGCGGAGACGGACTCCGGCTCTTCGGCCTCGGTTCTGGCTACGACATAGACGATGGTCAGTTAACCCTGCTGGGGTACGCCCGGTTTTACGACTCCCTCAACAACATGCTGCCGTCTGATAAACCGGACGAGCATATCATCGAGGACGACGAGGAGCTTGACCGGTGGTACACCAACTACACGCGGGAAATGGCGATCAAGTCCGGTAAGAAGAACGTGCAAGCGGATTTCGCAGGGGTCCCAGAGTTTAAGGGGTGAGTATGGCACCGCCGGATGACTTAGACGAGTGGAATATGGACAAGGGGATGCTCCGGTCGCAGCCGATGCCGCCGGAGTTTCCTCGCCCGCAGTACAACCGTGAGCAGTGGTATCAGGAGTATCGTCGTCAGCGGGTTGAGCGCTCCAAGCGTCGCGGCGCGCAGGCGTCGGAACAGCGGCAGCAACAGATCGCGGTTCAGGCCACTCAAAAGACACCGTTCCGGGTTGCCAGTCCTCCAGGTTCCTTCACGATTAAGGTGCGGTTCTCCTTTTCGTCGTCCGGTTTTGATGGTGCGGCTGCTGGCCTTCAGCACTTGTTAAAGGGCGATGAGGTGGTGCGGCGGATTCTGAAAGTCGCAGTCCTTCGCTCGGTGGCAAAGAATGTTCGTGCGCGGTATTTGGCGAATATGACTAAGGCGCTCGAGATGCAGGTGCTGAAAGAACAGGGGGTCGAGCGCCCTGCAAGCCAGCAGATCAAGAAGCGTATGGAGGATGTGGGGTTACAAGGCACCATTGCCCGCACCATGGATCGTCTAAACGACGCACAGGTGTCTGGTGATTTGGATCGTGCGGCGGAGCTTCGGGATCGGCTGACGAAGCTCAACGAGCGCATGATAAAGCAGCTCAAGAAGAGCCCTGAGGGGAAGACGTATCGATCGCATACGTTCAGCCTCAAGACCGGTAATGTGTTTCGCCGTCAGATGATCGCGCTTCTGAGCATTATCACCGACGCCAATTTTGTGCAGGATTGGAGAGTCGGAAACCTGGCGGGAGTGGGCCTTGGCCCCATGAATGTCGTCGATGATCTGACGACTCCATCTGCGACTTATATGTTGACGGGTATGCCGACTAGTTCCCGTTATAAAAGCTTTTGGCGGCACTTGGAATTTGGCACGGGTGCGCGGCGGAAAACGGCGGGAAATCCTGGTGCAAACAAGGAACCCACCTGGCACTATGGGCCTCGTAACAATGAGAATGTCGGACTGCTGTTACGTGGTACGCAACCGATGAACTTCTTGTTCAATAACAACGGGCAGTTTCATGCGGAAGACCTGTTGGATTTGGACCGGGAGTTGACGAAAGCGCTGGATGATTTGCTGACCGTTCGGTAGCCGAGGATATCGTCATGGCAACAAGTGGGTTGAATTATCTCATTTCTGTGCAGCTGGACAAGCTCGGTGAGCTCCAGAAGCTGCACGATACCATTGTTGCCATCCAGCAGCTGTCTGGAAAAGGCGCAGAGTTTGACGTGCGCGTCAACGCCACGTCCCTCGAGAGCCTGTCCAAGGAGATTGGCCAGGCGGTCAGCAAGGGCTTCTCCCGCGGGGGCGGGCGTGTCAATTATGCAGTTGGCGGCGACGGTGGCGGGGGCGGTGGTGGCGGAAGCGTGCAGGTCGACACCACGGCGCTCGAGCAGTCGATCAGTAAGCTGGCGCAGATGGTCTCCGGCATGGGCGGTGGCGGCAGCCGTCCGGTGCCTACCCGATTCGACCGGCAGATTCGCAACATCGATACGGTCAATAAGCTGCTTGATGAGTTGGATAAGGGTGCCAAGGTCATCACGGACAAGCACGTTCGCGCGTTGCGGTCGGCCCTAGGCAGCGGGTTCGAAGGGGACGATCCGTTTGACCTGACGAAGGGTGACCTTCGTCAGCGGTTGGCGGACCGTCGTCGGCGCCTGGTCGAGCAGTCGCAGGTCGTCCGGGAAACTACGGCGTCCGGCCGCACGCCCGGCCTGGCCATCGACGCCTCCGTCATCAACAAGGCGTTCGAAACCGGTGCCGCACGGCTTGCCGACGCACTGCGTTCAGGTATCGCCGACGCGACGGCAGGAATGGCCACGGCTATTTCCGAAGCGGTCCGCAATGGTCTCGCGATGGGCGGCGGCGGTCAGCAGTACTATGGCGAAGTGTCTCCCGGTGAGGCGAAGTGGGGTGCCGATGTGTTTCGTAAGACCGCGTACGGCACTGACCCTGAGCAGCTGCGCCGTTCGCGCCAGTCTCAGACGGAGAGCTTGGACCGAGTACGCGCCGATATGCGGACGGCGGAGGATCAGCTTCGCACGTATGAGACGAAGCTAGCCAACCTGGAGGCGAAGGCAAAAGCTGGACAGCAGTTCCGAGGCCAGGAGGGGCTGGTTCAGGCGATCGCGGAGCGTCGCAAGAAGCTCGACGACCTGCGCGGTGAAGCCATGGTTATGGAGCAGCACATCCAGCAGATGGATGCGGAGATGCTCCGTACGAGTCCAGCAGGGGGTCCGAACTTCATGAGCTCGCGTCAGCGGGCCCAGGCGGAGGCGGTGTTTGAGCAGGCGCCGCAGAGCCACGAGGCCCTCGCCCAGCGGCGGGCAGCCCAGTTCCTCTCTGGGCTGAGTACGCGTGAAGGCAGCATGTTCCAGCGGGCGGCGGATGCTGGCGTCATGGCCATTCCGCAAGTGTTTGAGCGGATGTCTGCACGTGTCGCCTTTAGTCCGCAGGGCAAGGCGCTTGACGAGCAGATCGATCAGCTGCGGCAGCAGCGGGCCATTTACGGCAAGAGCCTTCGTAGTGAGACGGACCCGACCAAGCGCCAGGAGATCCAAAATCAGGCGTGGGAAAACCAGAAGAAGCTGGAACAGGCGGAGCTCGAGCGTGGCCAGCTGACGTTCCGCAATACGAATAACTGGGTCATGCAGGCGGCCACGCAGTTGCGGGCGAAGCTCGAAATGGATCGCGAGCGCACGATCAACAACCCGAATCTGTCGCAACAGCAGGTGCGGGATCGGGAAACGCAGATCAATCGCCAGTTGGCAGAACTCAACTTCTCGCAGGAGCGCGTGAAGAGCCTGTCGTCAGAGAACCCCAATCTGACGCAGGAAGCCCTGCTGCTGCCGCGCACGTTGGCACAGTACGTTCGCGACACGCTCAACAAGTATGCCGCGGCCCTCAAGAAGATGGGCTCTGGGCAGATCTCTGCTATCCCGAAGGAGCTGGCGGACGAAATCACGGGCAATAACCTGCTCTCCGTTATTGCCGGGAACATTCCGCGGGATTCTCGCCAGGCGATGGGTGCGCTTGGAGGCGTACGGCGCTTTCAGCGACAGTTCAACGACGCAAAAACTGCGTTTGAGCTGACGCGTCCGCGCGGGACGTTTCCGCTGCCGACCTTCAATCCCAACCTGGACATTGATACCGCGCCGTTCATGGACGGTTACCGCGACGTGCCGGATCGCGAGGTTCGTGAGCGGTGGCTTCGTGGGTTCATTAGTCGTGGTGGTGAGTTTGCTCCACAGACGGAGCAGCGCCGGGCCTTTGCCGAGAAGATGTTCCGGCGATATGAGACCATGGCACGTGAAGATCCCAAGAACTTCACGGATTATCGGCGCGAACAGATGCTTGAATGGCAGCGTGAGCTGGAGTTCGGCGGGCGCTACTACTATCGCACGTCGCCGATGGCCGTTGGTGGCGACATCATGGACGGGGCGCTCCTGGATCCCAAGGAGCGGGCCTATGTCCGGAAGGGCGGTGTCCGTTCGCGTTTGCTCGACAATCCGCTGCAAGGTGTCAACGAACTCGGCCAGACCATGTCCGCCGAGACGACCGCCGCCAAGCAATTCCTGGACGCTATGAACGGGGTCGAAGGCGCTCTGGCCCGCATTAACAAGACGATGTCGGAGCTGGCGACCGTACAGTTTGACCCGGTCATTAAGGAGTTCCAGCGTCTGGCGGAAGTTCTTAAGCCGTATGCGGCAGCCTTGGAGAAGGTCAATGCGTTGGCGACGACGCGTGGGCTGGCTGGGGCGTCGTTGGCAGATAAGAACGCCGATCGGCTGTCCCGTGAGGAGATCAAGACCAAGGGCGAGCTGGACCGGCTGATCAATCGCCAGGCATACGGCGGCGGTCGTGGTGTCCGGTATGACGACACGATGCCGACACTGACCGGCAGCCCGGCATTGTCTGGAACCGCTCCTGTCCTTGGGACGGATCCGGCGGTCCTGCGGGAGCTCATCCTGCGTGGGCGGAATCAGATCGGCAATTCCCAGATGCGTGCGCAGGACCTTCTGGCCACGTTCGATGCCCAGGTGGGTGCGCAGATGTCCACGCGCACCACCTCGCGCCAGATTGCCCAGAACAGTGCGCAGATGGATGCACTGATGCAGACGTTTGCGATGAACGCCCGCGCGATGAGTTCTTCCGATCCTCGGTTCTTCTCCGGACGGAACAATGAGGTGTCTGCCGCCGCGACGGCTGTCATCGATGCCGCGCGTACGCGTAACGCGTTCGGTGATCAGTATCGGTCCATCTTGGATGCAGAGAAGAAGCTTCGAACGATTGATGCCGAATCAGCCCTGTTAACAGGCGATGATCCACGGATTCAGGCGCGTCGCAAGAGCTTGGAGCAGTCTCGTGCCGGATTGCAGGAGTTCATTGGGAAGCGGTATGACGACCTGAACGTTCCACAGGCCGAGCGCTCCGTCGACAAGCTCAAGGCAAAGTACGGGCAGCTCAACGGCGAGTTGGGCAAGCTGTACAACGCCCTGCTGAAGGTGACGCAGGCGTCCATTGATCACGCGGAAGCTGGCGGATCGATGATGGACCGCGTGGTCAATAAGTTCAAGAACCTCGCCGCTTATATGACGGCGGGTGGAATACTGTACACGATCGCGAACGAGATTCGTCAGGCATCGGCTGCCGCGGTGCAGTTTGAAACGGACTTGAAGAACATTCAAGGTGTGCTGAGTACCCGATCGGGCGGTCAGGCTGCCGCGATCGGTTCGGGCGTTTTCAGCGCCGCTACGGAATACGGGGTGTCCGTCCAGGAATCGATGCGCTCCGCCAAGCTGTTTGCGCAGACGGGTGCGGACCCCAATGAAACGATCAGCCTGACGCGGGCCTCGCTGGCCGCCCAGATTGGCGCCGGGCTTGATGCGCAGCAGGCAACCGAAATGCTCATCGCGGTCCAGAACATTACGGACCGGCAGGTCACCGCGTTTGATATTCTGGATCGTATTTCCCGAATTGAGTCGCAGTACGCGGTCAGTGCGCAGGACCTCTCCAACGCAATCCAGCGGGCGGGCTCGCTCGCGCAACAGCTGCAGCCACAGGCCCTGGGCGCAGTCGACGCCCTCGACTTGGTTATCGGTGCGTCCACGGCGATCATTGAACGGACGCGTGTCACTGGCGAGCAGGCGGCCACGTCCCTGCGGTTCATCATCTCTCGTCTCGGTGCTCCTGAGGTCGCCAAGGCGCTGCAGGAGCAGTTTAAGATTAACCTGGCGGGGGATAACCCGAACGAGCTGCGTCCGTTGCAGGACATTCTTGGAGATATTGCTAACCGGTATCAGGAGCTCAAGGCTAGCGGCGATACGGTCAAGGCACAGCAGCTGCTGACGACGTTCGCGGGTGCCCGTCAGTCGAACGTGGCGGCGGCATTGCTCGACGACTACAACACGAAGGTCCTCAAGGTCGCAAACGAGAGCGCCCTGGCTTACGGGGACACGCAAGAGCGTGTCAAGCTGCGCATGGATACCGTATCCGCCTCACTGGCGCAGTTCAATACGTCCCTCACGAAGCTTGCCTCGACGTTGTTCAACGACACCGGTGTGGCCAGCCTGCTCAAGACCGGACTGCGTGCGGGCGCTGCTGCTGGTGAGGGCCTATCGAGTCCTGCCGGAATGTTGACGGCGGCTGGTGCCAGCTTCGCGGTTGCGCGAATTGGATCCGCGCTGGCCCCGCGGCTGATGCAATTTGCGTCTGGTGCTGGCGGTGGTTTCCTGAGTGGTGCGGCGGTCCGAGGCGCTGGTCTCGCTGCGGGCGTTGCTGGGTATGCTGCGCCGATCGCCGCTATCGCTGCGGGAGTCGCGGTGATTGTGGGGATCTTGAAGTGGTTCCAGAATCGTCAAGATCAGTTTGATGTCCGTACGCCGGATGAATTCGACCTGCAGACCTTCCGCGAATCTGACTTCTTCCAGGAATATTCCCGGCGGGCAACCCAGTACGGGATGGACACGAACGAACTGTCCAGCCAGGTCCGCACGGCGTTCCTTTCGGCGGCGGGTCAGGTCCAGGATCAGGTTGACCGAGGGAAGCTGCCGCAAAATCAGCAGTATGATCGGACGCTCGAGGAGCTTGTCAAGAACCTGAGCGCGGCGCTACCTGGATTTGCTAACATCGGCGATCCGGCTGCGCTTGCGGCGGAGGCGCTGGCGCTGGTCCGCTCAACGGCAACGTACGGCCTCGCGGTACCAGATACCATGACGTCTGGTCTTCGCAAGGACCTTGCTGATTTGTTCTCCGAGGTGGACAAGTCCTTCGGTGATTTGATGAAGACGCTGAAGAACTCGTCTGAACAGGAGATGCTGGTTGATTACAATGGTATGCCCGGCTCCGGCCGACGGGTGAAGGTGACCAATCGGTTTTCCTTTAATGACTTCTTTGAGCAGTATAGCTACGCTGGGCAGCAGTTCATGTTTGCCAACAATCTACGAGCCCCAGGGACGCGTGGTACGTTTGCCGACATGGCTGGGAGGCTCACGTTTGGTCAGGAGCTGCAGCAGCTGGATGAGTACGCTCGTACACAGTTGCTCGTAAATGCCAACCAGCGGTCTCAGCTCAAGGCGGCTGAAGAGCGGCTCCGTCAGTCAAATCAGACCATTACTCCGCAGGCCGTTATTCAGTCAGCTGCACAGGCCGGTAACCTGAATATGCAGCAACAGGGTGAATTGTCCGGAGCGTACTATCGTCTGGGCAATCAGCGGCAGCTGGCCGCGGACCTTATCGGTGTGATCAACAAAGCCGTTGGCAACGACGGCGATCAGCGGATCAAGGCCATTCAGCGCGGACTGGGGACGGTGGGTGAGGCCGCAACGCCTGGTGGTGCCTTTGTCGAGGCCTTCCAGCAAGCGGTAGATTTGGCTCGCGCGGAACTCATGAAGACCGCCGAGGCCATCAATATCCAAACGGCGGGGATGAAGGAGTACAAGGACCGTCTACTCAAGCTGAACGACAGCTTGACGCGTACGTCTCAGGCGGCAGCGGTTACCTCTAAAGCGCTCGACTTCAGTATCCGGGATCGGATGTTCGAGCCGATCATGCAGTTTGCGTCGCGTATGGCGGAGATCGGTACGGAAGAGCGGCTGTCGGCGCAATACGGTACGGGGTTTGACTCGGTCGGTGCTCGGGCGCAGGCGGCTCGGCAGATGTTGATTGGAATGGATCAGGTGCCGATTCGCCTGCTGACGGATCGTGCGAAGCTGGCAGCGAGCGTGTTGTCGGGTGGCACGGCAGTTGGTGCAGATGCTGAGGTCCTGCGCCAGATTCAAGTTGAAGAAGGCGGTGTCCGAAGCGGCGCACTTGGGGCAGGCATCGCCAATGATCCCGCGGTGATCGCTGCGCTGAGCGGTGGACGGAAGCGGGACATCGAAAAGCTCAATGCGATGCGGCAGCAGTATGTGGCGGCGACGCAGAAGGGGCTGACCGACGTCATTTCGTTCGGGCTGCGGTCGGATAGTCCGGAGGAACTGCAGGTCGCCGCGAAGGAGCTGCAAAACGTTCTGGATGCCTTGGGTGCCTTTGGCGATGTAAAGACCAAAGAACAGCTGAACGCACTTGCCAAACTCGAGGGCACGCTGGCCGAGCGCCGGGAGAAGGCGCGCAAGGTCCTTGACGACATGATTCTCGCCGAAGTCGAGCGCGAAAGGAAGCGTAACGAGATTCAGGTACAGGCGGACAATGCTCGAGCGAATGCCCAGGGGCGGTTCACGCTAGAGCAGGCGCTGTTGCAGGGGGATTTTGCCTTGCAGCAGCTCGATCCGCGGAATCCGATGGTCACGTTGAATTCCCAGCAGGCACTCGCCCAGCTGGCCTATAATAATCAGATCGCCCAGGCGACGATTGCACGCGATGCCGCGCTCGCCGAGGCCAACCTGATGCCTGACGGCACGCCGAAGGACCAGGCGCTCGCGAAGGCTCGGCGGGATTTTGCCAACACGCAGTCAACGGCCGATCGGGAACGCATGGCCGCCCAGTATAATACGGTCGCCACGCTGGATGGTCAGTTGACGCGTCGTCGCCAGGACGAGGCGATGCAGTTGGTCCAGGACATGACCAATCCGATGCGCAATGTGTTGATGTCGTATCGGAATTTCAATGTGGAAGGGCGCAACCAGATGTTCGAGGCCATGGGCCAGGCGGCACAGGCTCGTTTGGTCGATGTCTTTATGCGTCGGGCGTTCAGTGAAACGGGTGTACTTGGTTCGGTGCTCCGTGACGGCTTCAATAACGGGGCGTTGACGACGGAAACCCACATCGAGGCAGGATTCCGGAACGGCGTGCGTGATGCCTCGATCGAACTACGAAACGCCCTGCAAGGGGCGCTGAGCGCCACGAACATCAGTCCGGTGGGCGGGGGAGTTGCAGGGGCTGGTGCCGAGGGTACGGCCGCAGCGGCAGCTGGAGCGGCGGCAGCCGCTGGTGGGGCGTTGCTGTCCGGCGGGACGCCGGTTGATCGCGTCGGCGTCACACTGGGCACGAGCACCATGGATGCCCAGGGGACGCGCGGTGGCAATTCGTCGATCAGTACCAGTTCTCGCGGGGGTTCCTGGAAGTCCGCTGGGGAAGCGGCCTTGGTGCTGGCGGGCTCCCTGGCCGGTGGGCAGATCGGCAACAACAACTCCCCGTATAAGGACGCCAACTTCGCCCAGGAAGGGGCCTCGATAGGGGCCATGATTGGGACGATGACACCGCTCGGCCCGGTGGGTGGTGCTATTGGTGGTGTGCTTGGTGGTCTGGTTGGTGGCCTGCTCAAGAAGAATGTGGAGGACGGCGAAAAGCAGATCACCGCGCTGGAACTCATCGAACGCAATACGCGACAGCAGATTCAAGCGGTTGAGAATCAGACGCGGATGCTGCAGCTCGATAGCCGGTTCATGAATGTCCCGACGGGCTTTGTGGTGCCGACGTTCCGTCCGTTTGGTGCGAACAGCTCGAGCAGCGGCGGAAATGTGTCCATGAATATCACGGTCAATGCGGCTCCTGGTCAGGATGAGCAGAAGGTAGCGGCCCTAGTGGCTGACGCGATCCGGAACGAACTACGAGGAGCAGGCAGCGCCTTCGATATCCGACGCTAACCTACGCTCAGCTCCCCGTGACTCGACTTATTAGAGTCACGGGGAGTGTCGTTTGGGGAGTTTCGGAGTGCAAAACGGCGTCCCGTGCCCATTCAGGTACGGTGCGCCTTTTTGTGTTTATGGGGGAAGCAATGCCCGTTACGACGACGACCAAACTGGTTGGGTTCCGCATCGCGATGGCCGACCTTGCTGGGGCGAAGCTGAATCAGGACGTTCCGCTCCTTCCCGGACCGACGCGGGTGGAGTACCCGAACGCCGAGCTCGGCGAAGTGATTGAGACCGCCGATGGGCGTGTGATTACTCAGGTTACTAACCGCGACCCACGACGCCGCAGCTGGATCTGGTCCAATGCTGGGCCGGAGGTGGTGACCTACGAGCGCACTTACAAGTGGCTTCAACAGCTCACGGCCCGCACGCGCATGGCGCGTGGTCTTCCTCCGCAAATCTATGTCTATGACGGGGTCACCGGATTGCTGAACCTGAATCGCCAGGTGCAGCTCACGGCGTCGGCGACGAGCACTACCACATTGTCTGTGTCGCTCCCTGCAAACGTCGGTCCGTCCCTGCTCAAGAATGCGGTCATCGATGTGCTTCCTGGAAGCACGGTTTACCCCTTTGAGCGACGCTCGGTAATTGGGGCCACCAGCACCAGCCTTACGCTCGAGAATCCCCTCAGCGGCCCGCTCGGGACCGGCACGATCCTGCTGTCATGGTCGGAACCCGCCTGGTGGAAGGCACGCGTGTTGGATACCACGCGCGAATTGCGCGGGGATGGTGGATCCGTCCGGTATAGCAATACCAAGTTCACGTTTGTGATCGACGAGGAGATCCCCTACTAATGCGGCCGACGCCTACCACCTCAGCGTTCTTCTCTGCGGACCAGGAATGGCAGTTCCGGGTTCGCAGTTGGGATACTCCGTATACGACGCTTGAAAATGACGAGGCGTCCGAGGGGTTGAAGCTTCGGGTGTTTCAGCCGTTGGCGGAATCGGTCAACTGGAGCCAGTACGCCACGGCGCTCAAGGCGGTGGCGTCTGGTTCCAGTCCGGAATCCGCTTTCACCAATGGATCGTTCGCATCCGCTGCCGTGGCAGATGGCCGGTGGCCTCTGGTGCAGTCCTATTGGGGGAGCGGCACTCCGAACTGGTGGGGCGGGGCGTATACTGGACGAGTGGCGCTCTGCTTTCAGGGAGCACTCGTTGCACGGTCTCGTCGGCAGTGGCTGGCGGATGACGACGTCTTCACGTTTGCCGTGGCAGGATCCGGATGGGTGCGGATTGATGTGGTCGAAGGTGCGACGAGGACGACGCTGTTCAAGGGAGATGTCTCGGAGAGCGATTTTCTGGAAAACGGCTTCCGGTATTCGTCGACGCACACCTTCTCTTCCACCTCGACCCTGCATGTGTACTACGTGCAGGACAAGACCGACTCGTGGGGCGGGCTGGTCATTCGGGCGATTCCGACGGCACGGCCCACCGATGCCAATAGCAGAGGACCGATCGCCAAGGCGGCAGCGCAAGCCGCGCCACTCCTCGCAGCGAGCCTGTTCTCTCATGCGGACGTTCAGGCGGTGGAGCTGCCGTATATCCTGTCGGTGAATGTCAACCACGAACAGGGCAGTGCTATCCGCGCCGACATCGAGGTCCCGCTGGTCAATCCGGCGATCAACGATGGGAGTGGCTGGGTGTTTTATCAGCCAGATCCGGAGACCGATCCGGGATCCCTCCGGGTCTATGATGCCGGGGATCTGCTGCACACGCTCAAGCGGAAGCGACTGATTCAAATTGAAGTCGCCAAGCGGGCGGAGACTCCGTCCTGGATGCCGATCTTTACGGGGCAGGTAGACGATTTTGGTAGTGGCTCTACCGGGCGGTTGCAGATTACCTGCGTGAGCTTTGAAGGTCGCATGGTCGAGCAGTACGAGCAGGCACCGGATCGTATTAGTTACATGGCCCGTGGTTTCCAGGTGCTTGACTATGCCGATGTGTTGCCGGTTGATCGGAAGCAGCCGGTCTACAATGTCCCCGCGTTCGACAACTGGCCGCTCGCATGGGCCGTTGAAGAACTGGGGATTCGGGCCGGTATCGACCCAATCTGTTTTCGTCGCCTGTTCCAGGCCGTGCAGGATAACGGGAACGGTAGGGACGTTGAGATCAATGGTGCTCTGTTGAAGCGATTCCGCGCGGACACCCTATCTGGCGAGCCCCTTCGGCTTCCGCGGGCGGTTCACTACGGCAATGTTGGGTTGTCCTTTACGGAAACGCGCCCGTACGACGACGATTACGTCTTTAAGGTTGAACCCACCAAAGACCTCTGGGCCCGCGCTCGTGAGTTGACTGATCGCGTGGGGTACATTTGCCGGTTTGATGTCACCGGCGCGGCGGTGCTATTTCCCGCCAATTCCCCGTCGTATGTTCACGATATCACCACCGATGATGTGAAGACGGGCACCGCGACCGAGGTCATTAACCCGGCAGCGTACGGTGCGACGTACATGTCGGCCGCCTCTGGCGCTACGCCGACGTTCGAAGTGACTGTGTATGCTTCGCGGGTAGATATTTCGTTTCCGCGGGCAAGTGGTATTCGCGACTGGATTGTCACCGTCACACCCTCGGACGTGTCGTACCTGACTACGCAGAGCAACCAGAGACGTATTACTGAGCTCGGGGAGCCTCGTATCGTCACGGTGTCGGAAGGATACCAGGAAACCCAAGAGCAAGTGCATGTTGCCGCTACGGTCGGAGAGCCGGAACTGTTCTTCGACTCGGCTGTGACGGCTCCAGGCGGTAATAGTACCGTGTATACGGCGTATACCGGCGATTATCTACAGCTGATAGTGACGCTCCAGCCCGTCGCCGGAACGACACCGGCGTATGTGGATTGCATCCTGGCCTATGCGCAGGATCCAGACAATCCGAAGCTGCCCGCCCTGTCTACGCTGGACGCCGCGCTGACGGTACAGACCAAGACTCAGCAGGATGCCGTCCGAAATAAGGTGACCATCGTGGGTCGTCGGAAGGCCGCGGTAACGGACAGCGACAAGTTCGCAGAAGCCCAGGCGCCGACCGAGCAGGAATTCGTCGTCCAGAACGCGATCGACCTGGGCTCGATTACGGACCGTACCGCCACCAACTATGTCGGGTACCTGAAGCAGTCGGTCATCTACGACGAAGCGATCGCCGACGATGGGTTAGCTAAGTACTTGGCTCAGGTCTTCATTTACCGGCAATCCGTTCCGCGCGTGGGCACCACGGTAACGCACACGCTGCTCCCCATGCTCGAGATCACCGATCCGGTCGCGGTGGAGGAGAGCAAGTTCAACACCGTCACGCCGGACACGACGCAGTACGTGCGCAAGATCCAGCACCGGATTGACCTCAATAAGTTCCAGACCACGATCGAGACGGAGCCGTGGCCTGACTATCCTGCGTACCAGCCCCGAACGGACATTGACCTGTCGAAATTCGACAACAAGCCGGTCACGGGACTGACGGTGGATTATGTGTCACTCAGTGGACATTCGTACAGCAATCCCTCGCCGAGTCTGGTCAAGCAGGTGATCGGCAATACGGTGGCGTATAATGGTCTGTCATTCGGCGGGACGACGCTCAGTATGCCGGGCAATGCGCCCTGGCCTCCAGTCCCAGGGACCTTCCAGATCAAGGGCAATTTTGTCGCTGGGGGTCGCACCGCGGTGGAAGTGCCAAAGATCCTGGAGATACCCATTAGTGGTCGGTGGCAGCCGCTCCAGCTGATCAAGACGTTTGGTATCCCGCCCGAATGGACGATGCAGGGGGTGCGGGTCAAGTTGTATTCCGACGCTGCCGCGACCAAGGTCGCGTTGGACTCGACCGTGGCGGCTGGATCCGTTGATCGGTCGGACTATTTCTACTACGAAGAGACCGACGGGGTCATTTCGCTGTTCCGCGGTCAGAAAGCCTTGACTGGCGGTGCGGCTTTGGCCACGGAAGGCAAGATCTTCTTGTCGTACCGGGTGGGTACGGACCGCATGAACACCGGGTGGCTTTCGAATAACCCGTACCACGAGTTTTATGGGCTGAACTACACCAGTGTTGGCGTCTCCCTCCCGTGGGCTCAAGGGACCACAACCGGCGTATCGACCGACGAAGTGTTGACCTTTGATGTGCGGTATCGGTCCTTGTTCCCTGTTGGAGGCGGCGACCCGAATGGGATTGCTGGTGGTGTTTCCAAGAGCCCGTTCTATGACCCGTATACGAGCGAGCTCGGCAACCTGGTCAATATCCGATTCTCCGTCCTAGCGGAGGGGATGTATCGGGTATCGATCCGGAACTGGGAGGATCACACGGTCGTGGGCTGGCTAACCAACCCGGCCTCGGACGCGAATCAGCCGGAGCAGCATTGGGAATACCTGCCCGTGATGGCCGACAAGGTGTTCACCTGGGACGGCGTGGACCAGCTGGGCCTGTGGAATGCGGTCCAGTCCGAGCTGTATTCCGAGTTGGTTGAGGGTACGTTCGAGGACGATCAGAAGCCGCGCGTTGGGCGGGGGTTCTATGTCTGGAACCAAGAAGTTGGCGGCGGCGACCTCGGTCCGTTGGCGTACATCTGGTTGGCGCGAAATGTGGACGGTGTCCCGATTATTGGCCACGGAACGTACGCCCGTTGGTATGTCCACATTGAAGCCGAGACGACGACGCCTGCCGAAAGGGAACTGAGCAGTAAGGACGACGACGTCAACGTTGCGATTTTGACGCATTTACCAGAACCCACGAAGCTCGAGCTGAAAGTCGAAGACAAGATCGGAGCCTCGTGGGGCGCGCTACCGCCTACCAGCCAGCCGTCCTCGTTGACGGCGTACATTAACAACGACAAGCCGATCCGTATTCGGTTCAAAGTGGCACCGCGCCCAGGTGTTCTGTGGGCAGGTAAGGATTCCCAGATCTCCGTCAAACTCACGAGAGAGGTCCATCTTCGGGCTATTATCGGGGATCAGGTGGTGGTGTATGCGGGCAAGGAGTTTCCAGGGACGACGGTGGAAGATCGAGCGGTGTATAGCCGTCGCCTGACCAATGACGAGCACACCAAGCAGTATACGGATTCCGGCTACCGGAAAGCCTCGACGTTCCGCTGGGACGACGCGACGGATCCTGGTGACGCAAGCACCGAATGGGTGTTCTATCCGCGGGATTTTAAGAAGGATTTCTTGATCTCCGGGTACGAACAGTCGATCGAGTTCGGGGACTACCTGCAGCTGGAAGAAGTGCCTCAGTGGAACGGCGCGCGCGCGACCGCGACCGCTCGTTCCCGCCTGCAGTTCGCCTTGATGTCCTACCTGTTTTACCTGTCGGCGTACGTCACCGATCGCTCGGGGCGCTCCAGCTGGGGGATTAATCGCAGTTTCGTTGACAAGTCTAAGATCTACACCAATACCCAGGCGCTGAACTGGCCGACCGATCCGATGTACGAGCAGCGCCGCACGGTCGTTTGCCGTCAGTGGACCGAGGAGGCCGACTGGAAGGCAAACCAGCTCACAGCGTTCGGTTATTCGGCCAATACGCTGTTTGCCAAGCTACTGCAGTCGTTCTGGTATCAGCATGACGTGTCGGCGACAAACGTGGGCACTACGCCAGTCTCGTGGTCCGCCTTCGGCACGTTCCCACAGGACACCTACTCGGCCAATCACGCGGCGGCATCCGTTGACGGATACCGCCTGCCGCTCGAGTACAGCGCGTCGAATGTTATGCGTCAGCTTGGTTCCGTCGCAGGCGCCGTGTCGAGTTCGTTTCTGGGCGCGAACGCGTCTGGCGGCATGGACGTAGGAACGTGGGAGTGGGAAAGCAGTCCGTTGTGGATTCCGTCCATCACACGGGATCTGCATCCATATTTCTTACTGCCCCCAATGGTCTCGCCGCCCGCTCCGCCGTTTGCGCAGTCGACGTTCGCCAGCTTCACGAATAACGGCGAGGAGGCCGATCTTCGCGGTATCAACATGTACTGGACCATCGGCGGCTCGGAGACCAAGGTAAAGGTCCGTGCCTTCGGATCGGATAACACTATCGAGCGCAAGACGTCTGACGCCGGGGCGGCGCAGACGTGGTCGAGTCCGACGGTTGATATGACGGGATCCGGCACCGCGCTGAAGTTCAACCCTGGATTTCGTGTCGATGTAACTAAAGGCATGTTCAAGGACGGCGTTCCGACCAATGCCATCAACTACGTCCGGCAGGACGAGACGGTGCATTGGGAAGATCTGCGGGGCATCTACAGTCGTGGTCCGTACCCGGCGGCGGCGCCGACCAAGGTCGCGGCAGGGTCACCGTATTACGTGAATCCCCATCGCTATAAGGGCATTCAGGTCAGCCAAACGCTGAATGTCTCGAGCTATCCGCTGTTTCAGGTGCTGGTGGATCGTACGGGTCCGTCGACCACAACGTCTCCGCCAACCGGCGCCGGTATCGACTGGTTCCGGACGTCGTTCCGCAGTGAGTACGTGTGGGAATCGGGCTCCATGTTCCCGACGAATCGGTTTGGCAAAGAGCGCCTGGACGGGGTGATGTGGTGGAGACACCGCTTCATTGGCTTTTCGAATAACCTGTATTACGACTACGGCGCGTGGACGGGTTGGAAGGATGACGACCTCAATGTCAGCACGCCGAAAATTACCGGCGGGTTTTTGCGGAACGGAAACTATTCGGGGATCTCGTGGGACGTCGGTGGGCCCTTCACGACTGGGCACATGCCCGTGGGGGTTGGTCCCGTCCTTCCACAAACTACGGAGTTGACGTGTCATCTGGTGTTGCTGCCTGAGCGGCGAGGGAGCTGACGATGGGTTTGTCTCTTTTAGAGTCCTTCCGCAAACTGATTCGCCAGGATACGGTCACGATCGGACAGACCGTTGGCAATATCCATGGCGCCGTGCGGGTTGACCTCGCAGATATTTCTGAGGTTGTCTCCCAGACCTGGCTAGCACTCCGGATTAACGGGTCGCAGGTCCTCCCGCTCACGGACTACTTCGACGCCTTTGCTGAGCAAACGTCGACGCTGTCGTTGGAAACGGCGATCGAAGGTCGGATTACGGTAACGACTCGACCAAACACGGTCCTGATGCTTCGAACCGTGGTAGAGGCTGAGCGGAGCCTGTCATTCAATCTGGATATCACGATCCCAGGCACCGGCGCCACGGCGGCGATCTATGTCGATGGGACGCTCATCCGTACGGTGAGTGGGTCGGTCGCAGTCCCACTGAATATTAGTGCGGGGCGTCACACGCTGTATGTCCAGGCCGTGGCTCCGACGATCACGGTGGCGGTCCCGACCAAGGTGCGACTCGTCGGCGAGACGGAAATCCCACGTGCTCCTCAGTGGGTGTCCATCCAGACCGGCTACCTCGACGAGGGCGCCGGTACGGCCCGCAATACGCTTCGGTGGCATTCCGATCCGGAAGTCGGCAGTTACCGGGTCTACCGTCGCGAGCCTATCTTGCTGGCGGACCTGACCAAAGTCGGCGATGGTCTTGTTACTACAATGTCGCCCCTCGGTCCGGACAGCACGTTTACCGTCACCATGGGCGGCGATCAAGGACCGAAGCTGGAGGTCGGCGCGTTCCTGATTGCCAACGGTCAGACGCTCGGTGTGGTCACAAGCGTCACGGTTACGCAGATCACTGAGGATGACGAAACGACGACGACAGTTGACGAATCGGCGTATCAAACGACACTCGCTTGTCGGCTCGCCATTGACCTGGAGACCTTGCCGAACGTCGTCGGTCAGTTCCTGTCTGTCGGTAGCTTCAATGAAATCGCGCGCGTTAGTCGCGTCGTCAATGCCTCGGTGGTCGAGTATGTCGATTCTGCGGTCAACCGGGATCATGGGTATGAGTATGTGCTGCGGGCGGTCGGGCTCGTAGACGAAACCGTTCTCAGCCCGACCAGTCAGGTGCAGTACATCGTGGCGGGAGACATTTTCGCGCCCGGTCCTATCACCATCCTGGAAGACTACCCCACGGTGACCAATCGACTGGTGACCGTCAAGTTCGACACACCGACTGACCTCGACTATGCGGGGGTGAACGTCTACTACCGCCAGCAAGTCATGAACTCGGTGCTCGATCCAGAGGCGCCGCCCGAAGAAGAAGTATTCATTGATGTCCCCTACGAACTAGCGTCCGTCGGCTCCAACAAACGTACGCTTACCGCGGTCCTGAACGAATTTCCAGACGATGAAGACAGTACGTTGGAAGGATTCCAACTGCAGCTAACGCTGGAGAACTTTCCGACCTACACCTTTACGATCGCAGAGAACACAACGAACAGCGTCACGATTGCAGAAGACCTTCCAGATGACATTATCGCAGCAATTGCGGATGCCCTCGGTGATAATATTGAAGTGGGCATGTATATCTACAAGGATACCGAGGTCAAGAGCGACTTCGGACTGCCCAATCGCCAGGACGAGCTGCAATTCTTCGGCGAGAATTACGGACTGTACTACTTCGCCACGTTTGACCGGTCCCGAAACCAACAGAGTTTTGACGACGCGGCGGTCTGGACGTATACCCCCGCGGACGACCAGTTCACGGGTGGACCTATTGTCGCGTTTCGCCAGCTTACGAAGACGGAACAAGCATTCTTCGTCGAAGCTCCTGAGGATTACAGCGATCCGAAGGTGTACGCCCTGGTCGAGCTTTACGCCTACAATGCCAACAGTCCGAAGACTCCGCCCCAGGCCAGGTTCGAGGGCGTAGAGATTCACTATCAGCGGAAGGGCGACGAGACCCCGACGGTCTTGTTTCCCGTCCCGCAGCAGTATGAACCGTATTTTCCGTACGAGATCACGGCGGAAAACGAGGTCTTGGTCGACGACCGCGTCGGTGTGGTGATCACCGATTTTGTTCGGACCAACAATGTGACCACGGTGACGACGGAGACGCCGCACGGCTTTGTTGTCGAGCAGTTGGTCGAGGTCGCCGGTGCTACGACGGCTTCGCTGAATGGGACGTTTGAAGTAACCGCGGTGACGGCCAGTACGTTCTCCTACGCGAACACCGGGCCTAATCTGCTGCCAGGCGATCGTGAGGGGGTCGCCCGCGCGCGATCCCGGTTCGTCGCGCTCAACCGTACCGAAGACGATACATGGATTCGGGTATGGGCGGTTGATGCGATTGGGCGGGAGTCCGATGTGCTCAGCTTCGTGGTGGACTTGGATACCACGCCAGAGATTTCGTCACTCGAGACCTTCCTCGACAACAACAATAACACGGCGTCATTCATTGCCGTTGGTGACGACGATACCTTCGGCGTGCAGTGGCATGTGGACCCGGCTGGTCCTCAGGAGCCGTCGAAAGACTCGCCATTCCATGTCGATCTTCGCCGCAACAAGGTCATTCGTGGTGTGGTTGACCTACCCCTGGGGGCCTCCAAGCGGCTGATTTTGCTCCCGTGCGGAAGCTTCGACTACAGCCTAGTCCCGCTGGCCACCAGTGCCCGCAGTAATGACATCACGACCTTTGTCACCACGGAGCCGCATGGGCTGGTGGTTGGTCAGTGGTTTGACGTGCTCGGGTCAACGCTTCCAGAACTGAATACGCGCTACCGCGTCAAGACAGTGACCAATCCGACGACGGTCACCGTTGACGATCCCGGTGGTGGGTTGGCGGCGCAGAACCGAAGCGGCAGCATCGTCATTGGCATTGCGGGAGCGCCGTTTGGCGAGCCAGTCAATCGTGACCTGGTTCGTACGCCGAGATCGTTCGTCACGTTTGACACCAAGGATACCGACGGCAACCGCGTGCCGGACACCGTGACCGCGCGATTTGCCATGGCACCGGCTCCGGCTCCGCAAAATCTCGGCACGACCCTCCAACCAGCGACAACCTCGACAGGGGTCGTCTCCGCGAATGCGGTGAGTGATGCGGGGCGCACCTGGTCGGTTACTGCCGGAGTCGGCCAATGGACGACCGGCGATCTGAACTACTACTACGCGTGGATTGCCCCTGAAAATGAGAAGCCGCTGATTCGCACGATTGTCGGCAGTTCCGCCAGCACGCTTCTGCTGGGCGGTGATCCGTTACCTACCACGCACCAGGGAACACACGAATACCGCATTCTCGACGGCGCGGTGATGTTCCAGCGCCTGAGCAGCGCGGACACCCCACAGGGTCTGAACGGCTTTGCCCCGACGGCTGGAGAAGAGACCTTCACCGGGGAGAACAAGACGTTTTACATGGCGTTCTATGCCACCAAGACCGGGTGTACGCCAGAAAACGTTCGAGTCATGCAGGTCGATCCGGACTCCACCGCCTCACTCAAGTCGCTGCAGCCGTCGTACGAGTCGGAAACGACCCAGTTGCGATATACCGCTAACGGATTTGACGATGATGCCAAAACGTGGCGCTGCTACGTGAAGAAGACCGGCTGGCCGATCAAGAATACGGTGAACAAAGATCCAACTCTTGAGCAGCTGGAGCCGTCGGACATCGACGAGCAATACATTCGGTACTCTGGCAGCATCAATCAACCCACCTTCAGTATCAATGCGGGGGAGGGGACGTGGTACGCCGTCGCTGTGCCGGTGAATTCGCTCAACAGCGAGGGTACGGTCACCAAGGCGCCGCCATTCCTGATCGGTGAAGACAACCCCACAGTTCACGCGATTCGCGAGGTGACAGCGACCCCGCAAATTGACAGTGGTATCATTTTGGTGTCGTGGAAGCACACGCCAAACGCGCCGGGTTCGGTGAGTATCACGGTTACCGAACAAAGTCTGACACCGCCGAAAACGACGTCCCTGACCACCAATCACGGCGTACAGGCCGATCAGGGGCAAGCCATTGATGGCGCTGGAACGTATTCGCATAATACCGGGCGGAAATTCAAAGCCTCAGGCAAGCCCCTCGTGTACGAATACGCCGTCACCTACCAGAGCAAGACGGAAACCGTGCGGATCACGGCCTATGTTGAGGATACGAAAGACGACGGCGGCGATGACGACATTACCCTCACGGCCACCGCTTCGGCGGGTGCGGAGGGGACGTGTGTTTCCAACACGAGTGATCCGACAACCACTCGGGTCGCGTGCGGTATTCCCTTCTCGAACGATATTACCGTCACCACGAATGCCTCGGCCGCGCTGCATGATATCAACATCTCGATCAGCCGAGAGCAGGACCCGGTCAACTGGTACCTCATTGCCGTGATGCCTCCCGCACCTGCGGGCGTACCGTTGACGTTCGAAGATCAATACAAGTGCTATTACCGCAATCGCGGCGGCGGGATCAAGTACTTCACGTATAAAGTGGACGTGGTCGCCAAGGCCACCGGTGCAATTCTGCAGTCGGTCACCTGTGATCGAATCGCTACGCGCATCTTGACGTGCGATTTCTACAACGAGGAATAGTGTCGCATGATTAGACTCCAACTCAACGACTACTACACAGGGACCGCCCGATCCCGTCAAACGACTGGCGGCACATTCATCATCTCTGGCATTCGGTTGGACGAGCTGGACGATGGGCTGCCCCACTTGCGGATCGAACCGCGTATTTACAAGGGGCTCACGATCATCAACACGCTCCTCGAGGATGAGTTTGCGGAGACGTCGGCGCTCAGCATCAAGCTCAAGGAAATCGGGGGAATACCGCAAGGCCTGACGTTCGTTCAGGATACTAACGCAGCGCGAGATCACGAGTACTTCCTCGAGGTCAATACGGGCGCTGGGCTGGAGATCAATCAGACCAGTGGGCAGCTGAAGGCCAAGGTCGACGGCACCAGCATTACCACGAACGCTGCGGGTCAGCTCACCCTGCTGAGCACGGCGGACTTCCTGGCAGTGACCGGATCGTTCGGGACCGACGGCAAGCTGTATTTGACGTTTACGGGGGATGCTGAGACGCAGTCCTTTCGATACAAGCACTCCTCGTCATCTCAGCCAACGCTTCTGGAGACCGTTACAACCGCCGCGACCAACATCAGTGAGAGCGGCAATACCGTGGTCCTGGACGGGCCGTATGCGCCAAACGCAACGGTCTTTGTTACGGCCCTGGCCTATACCGAGCCGAATGGGAACGGGATCCAAACGGGTCCGTTCCGCTACCAGTTCCGTCGCGGTGCCCTGACGTATGCGCAGTGCCTGATCAAGATGACGGAACCGCCCAATGCGGACGAGGTCGAACTCGAGGTCCAAGCACTTGGTCCTGGGACTGGAACGGTCGAGCTGGTCGAAATCTTGGGCAACACGACCAAGAAGACGGGCCCGGCTATCGGAACGGCCTCACCGTCCGGCACCAAGTGGGTGTTCAACCGCGGTGCCGCTTTTGGCGGCATTGGGCAGGTGCGATTCCGTGCAACGATCCCGGAGTCTGAATCGGACGACGACATTGCCGTCATCCCGGAGAAGGGGCGAGACACGGTGGCCCTTTCCAGTCGGGCGCGGATTATCGCCTCGAATGCGTCCACCGTGACGGTTCGGTATGCGGCGGCCGATCCGTACGCCGAAGGTACGCCAACGGTGACGTTCTCGTATTCCGCGGTCAACGTCCCAGAAATTGAGCGATTCGATCAAGTCGCCCACACCCCATCTGCTGCCGGAACCGTCACCCCCGCAACGCAACTGACGGTTCCAGAAGCCGGGGGCTCGTATGTGGATTATGTAATTGCGCGTCCGGCGACGGGGGATGGTACCGGCCGGATCACGTTTACGGCGACCGCTCCCAATAGGACCCAAGATTCCGATGCGGTAGACATTCCGGAGAAATACCCGGACATGGCGGCGGTCACCGCCGATTTCGACACCGCTGGTCAGCTGTATCTGTCGATCGTGGCGAGCGCAGGCGTCAAGTCCCTCAAGTACTTGGTCAGCACGACCTCGCAGCCCACGTTTGCCCAGGTCGATGCTGCGACTGGAGCCAATCTCCAGAACACCGACAAGTATCTGGTGGTCCTCCCCGGCCCCTACACGCCTCAGCAGGTCGTGTATGTGTCCGTGGTAACCTACAGCGGACTCGACGGGACGGGCAAGAAATCACCAGCCTTTACGTATCAGTTTGTTCGTGGTGCCATCGTGTATAATCGGTGTCGCATTGAGATTACGGATGCCACCAAGACGCAGATCAAGGTCAAAGCCTACGCGGAGAGCTTGCTGCCTGGGGCGCAAGTGGTCTATGTCGGCAGCACGGGCAGTGCCGTCAAATTCTCCGGTCCGAATCTGAATGTTCCTAGCCCATCAGGGACTGAATGGATATTCAATCGAGGCGCGGCATTTGGTGGTGGTGGGCAGGTGCAATTTCGGGCGGTTGTGACTGGCGCCGAAAACGACGACGACTATCTGACGATTCCGGAACAGGGTCGCGACACAGTCTATCTGACCAGTCGTGCGCGCGTTATCTCGTCTACTGACAGTAAGATCACGGTGCGCGTCGCGGTCGCCGATCCCTATCCGCAGGGCGACGATTCCGTTCGTATTACCTATCAGGCGGACCAGGTCCCCCTGGTTACTCCGGTGAGTGGAGGTACGGTCACACCGGCCGTCGAAGTTGAAGAGACGGTGACGAATGGCAAGGCCACCTTTATCGACTACGAGATTACCCGTCCGGCGGCAGGCTCGCCCCCTGGGCGTGTCGTGTTTACCGTCTCGGCACTGGAAGGCAACCGAGTCAACGACACCGACTCTGTAGATGTCCCGACGGCAACGGCGTCGATGGTCTCGGTGACCGGGTCGTTCAATGTCGCGGGTAACCTGGTGTTCTCCATTAACGCTCCTGCCGGTACGGGATCGTTCCGCTACGCCATTGGAACGACGGCACCGGCACAGGCGGTGGTTGAAGCCGCCGCAATTCAGACGGGCAATTCTCTCACCGTCACATCGCCTACCGCGTACGCCACTGGAGAAACCGTCCACGTGGCGGTGATCACTTACCCACAAGCCGCCGGTGCCGGTACCGCGTCTCCGATATTTCGGACGCAGTTCGTTCGCGGCGGCGTGGTCTACAACAAGTGCCGTATCGAGACGCTAGCCCCGCCTGCGGCGGACCAGGTCAGGGTTCGGGTCTACGCCGACAGCGTGTTGCCCGGTACGGGCAAGGTCCAGCTGGTCGCTCTGACGGGCACGGCCACCTTGGTCTCTGGCCCGACGGCTCTCACCGAAGTCAACTCCCCGCAGGAATGGGTCTTCCAGCGCGGTCCTGTTGGTGGGGCAGACGGCACGGCGCAGTTCCGTGCGACCCTCGTCGGCGGACAGTCGGACGACGACTTTACCACGATTCCGGCCGTTGGGCGCGACACCGTATACCTGAATGCTCGCATTCGACAGACGGAAACCCACGCCGATTACATCAAGGTAATTGTCGCGGTTAACGATCCGTACTCCAATCTGGCTGCGACGATTACCGCCGCCAAGTTTGGTGTGGGAACGTTAACGCCAGCGACGCCGCAAAGCGTGACGACCGGCATCGGCGAGTTCACGACACCAGAGACGGCCAACAGCTTCAGGGAATATACGATCAACCGTCCGGACTTCGGCTCGGGTCCGGGTCGTGTCGTTTTCACGGCGACAGCCGCCGGGCGAATTCAGGACATCGATTCCATCGACGTACAGCCCAAGGAAAAGACCAGCTTTGGTCCTTCTTTGGCGGTCAAAGAAACCATCTATACCGACAAGTATACGCTGGTTGCCACCTTTGATGGGACACTGACACACGCCACGGACGGCGGAACGGACTCCTCCGCGATCACTACCAGCCCGTTCACTCTCGACGTCTTCCGGAACGCACCGTACGGGAACCCGAAGAACGTCACGTTCAAGTGTGTCAAAGACGGCCAGACGGTCACGAATACGGTGTCTGTTCCGGCGCGCGATGCGACGACGGGGACGGGCAGCTACTCGTTCCCGAATGATGTGTCGGTCAGCGGAATCGTATATGCGCAAGATTTCGTGCTCACTGGAGGAACCGGCGGCGGTATTTCCGGCTTGGGCCTGGACGCCCTCGAAGACGTCGTCATCACCGGAGCCCAGGAAGGACAAGTCCTTAAGCGAGTAGGCGGTGTCTGGGTCAACGCGGCAGCTTCCTCCGGGAGCGGCACGATTAGCATTTTTGACGAGACGACCCAAGTCGCGGCGGCGGCGGCGTCGCTAACGTTCGCCGGAAGCGGAGTATCGGCCCAGACCAGTGCCAATGGTGGCGTTACGGTCTCGGTTACCGGGAATGTGTCGTCTGTCTTTGGGCGGACAGGCGCGATCACGGCACAGAGTGGCGATTACAGCCTTAGTCAACTGGGCGGTGTGGCGCTCACCACGCCCAGCAGTGGACAGTTCCTGCGACATAATGGGACAAACTGGGTCAACACGGCTCTAAGCTCCGGCGACATGCCGAGCCACGCGCACGCGATCGGCGATATTACTGGTTTACAGGGGGCACTCGACGGTAAGGCGGCCTCGAGTCATACGCACGCGATCGGTGATATTAGCGGGTTGCAGGCTGCGCTGAATGGTAAAGCAGCCTCGAGTCACACGCACGCGATTGGCGATATCACTGGCTTGCAGGGGGCACTCGACGGTAAGGCAGCGTCGAGTCATACGCACGCGATCGGCGATATTACTGGGTTGCAGACCGCTCTGGATGGTAAAGCCTCAACCGGATCGCTGAACAATTACCTGCCGCTCACTGGCGGGTCACTCAGTGGTGCGCTGAGCGTCAACGGGGCAGTCACGGCCACGTCGTTCAAGTTCAGTGGCGGCGACTACATCGCCAATGCCGCCGGAACGTTCGCCCAATTCCTGACCTCCGGAAATGCCGCCCTGGGGGTTAAGGTCGGTGCCATTGTGGTGTCTGATACCTATGCGGACACCGCGAGCGGCAACAACATGTTCGTCAAGGGCAGCATTACCGCTGGTGGAATTATCTACGCCCAAGACTTTGTCCTGACGGGCGGGACCGGGAGCGGCATTTCTGGTCTGTATCTCGACGGACTCGAGGACGTGGTCATTAGCAGTGCCAGCGACGGGCAAGTGTTGAAGCGTGTCAATGGGGTGTGGACCAACGCGGCGGCAACGTCCGGTAGCTCGGTCGCCGTCTCCGACGAGGGGACCCAGATCACGAGTGCCGCGAGCACGATCAACTTTGCAGGTAATGCGGTGTCCGCCCAAACGACCGGCGCTGGAAGTGTCACGGTGACCGTGTCTCATGCCGTCACCTCGGTCTTTGGGCGGACCGGTGCTGTGTCGGCAACGAGTGGCGACTATAGTCTGAGTCAGATCGGCGGGGTATCGTTGTCGTCGCCCAGCAACGGACAGATCCTGCAGTTCAACGGCACGAATTGGGTGAACGCCGCGGCTCCGGCGACCGGAGTCACGTCTGTTGGAGCCTCTGGCGGTACGACGGGGCTTTCCTTTACCGGCTCGCCCATCACGTCGACCGGGACACTCACCCTGAGCGGCACCCTCGCCGTTGGATCTGGCGGTACCGGCCTCACGTCAGCCCCCGCGTCGAACCAGATCCTCTTGGGCACAGGGACCGCCTATAGCCTCGTCACCCTCGCGGCCGGAAGTGGCATCTCATTCAGCAATGTGGCCGGTACGTTTACCATCAGCTCGACCGCAACAGGAGGTGTCACTTCCTTTGGTAGCAGAACCGGCGCGATTACGCTTGGTGATAATTTGCAGATGAGTAATCAGCAACTCCAGTTGGTTAATGTCATCACGTCCAGCAATATCGCAAGTCAAAACGTCAGCTACGCGACATCCGCTGGAAGTGCTGGCAGCGCTTCAACCGCTGGCAGCGCTACAACCGCCGGTACCGCCTCACAAGTAGCCAATGCGTTGTCTGCCGGAACGGGCCTATCGTTCACTGGTGGCGGGACATACAACGGCGGTGCCGCCAAGACGCTCAATGTGTCGCTCGCTACCTTGTCTGCTGGAACCGGCCTGTCGATCACGGGTGGAAGCGGCTACAACGGAAGCACGGCTGTGTCTGTTGCCATCGACAATACGGTCGTCACGACGACCGGATCGCAGACGTTGACCAACAAGACCGCCTACGACACGAATTACAAGCTCGCTGGAACACGAGTCGCGACGTACGCACCGACCACGGAAGCATCCGAGGAAGGAGCGATCTGGGTTGTCTACACTCCGTAAGGGTGATTTATGGCGTTTCGTGTAAAGACAAGTACTGGGTGGAAACAGATCAGCGAAAGCACGGGCACCACGAACTCTATCTGGGCCAAGAGCGGCGGTGTATGGCGCCGTGCAGATGCGGTGTATACCAAATCCAGTGGGGTGTGGAGGCGTATGTACCTGCGTCCGCCGTCGCCACCGTTCAACGTGCAGATGCTCGTCGAAGGTTCGAGCGCGTCGAACGTGACGGTCAGCACGAGCCCAGTGGACCTGCGGGTGGATTGGCAGGTGCAGTCCTACGATCTCAACCAGCAGGCGGAAGTCCGATGGATCGCCAACGGATCGCAAGATGGGCCGAATTACGCGATCACGGATGGTTCCAAGTTCCATGAACGGACCATTTCCTTGAACGCCGGAGAGTCGAAGACACTGTACGCTAATGTGCGGTTGTTTAACGGTGTCGTTTACAGCTCGTTGACTGGCTCCAATGCCATTACCGTAACCAGGTCTGCACCGTCGATTGGTACGGTGTACATGACCGTCAACAGCTACCAAGACGACATCCTGTATATCTATTGGTTCCCATCGAATGCCCCCGCCGGTGCCACGTACGTCATTAACTACCGGTTCGACTACAACCCCTCTGGTTGGTCTACGCATGTTGCGCCGCCTGGGCAAACGGCGACCACGGTCTACCTGAGTCTCGCGTCCACAGGTGGCTACGACATCGTGGACTACTACACTGGCAACACCGTCACGGTCGAGGTGGAAGTGCAGATGTGGATTGACGGAAACTACTCCTCGTCGGCGTTTGCCACGACTGTGTATAACCTCCCCAACGCGGCGTAACGATGAAAAACCTACGAGAGCTCATTCGGGCGTCTGGGACCTCCGGCATCGACGGCCAGTCGTTCAAGACCAACGTGACGCAGGCGGTGCAGGGGATCAAGATGACGGACTACTTGGTCACCGGATGGACGTTCACCGAGAAACCGCCCGACCCAATCGAAGTCCCCGGCGCCACGTTGCCGGACAACTCGCTGATCTACATCACGGCCAGCTTTGCACGGGGCGGTAACGCGGGTGCCATTCAGCGCACGGACGCCGCGGCCTGGGGGATCAGTATGTTCCCGGTCAACGGAAATCCAGGCATCACCTCAATTGCACTAGAGGAGATCACCAACACCAGCAACGGCGCGACAATCCGGCTCGGACTTAGAGTGCGCGGAGCCCTGGTGTCTAATGCCACGACGCAGGCCACCAACGCGATCGCCTGGGAGGGGCTGCAAACACCCGCCGTTCCAAATCCTCCCACCGGCATTACCGTGCAAGGCACGCGATTCAGCACGCAACCCGTTCAGACGAATGGGGACGGCGGGGCGAACAATTACTATGTGGACCTGCTGTATGATCCGGACATGGCCCAGTTCAACGCCATGCTACACGCGATTACGGATATACGTATCCGAGTCGCCAACCGCGGACTGTCCGTTGACGATTTTGATTATTACTGGTACGCGAACCTGAGCGGGAGCACCGGGGTCGACCCGGTCGGGAATACGCCATTGATCTACCCCTACGGCACCTACAACGTCGGTGACCCGTATCCTGCTGGACCGTATCCGACGTACCCGAACGGAACCGGTCCTGGCGAGACCGCCCGGCTGTACCTGTTCTACAAGCTCAAAACTGAGGCGATGAACATGCTGCAGGGTCCCATCACGGTCCAATACCAGGATCCGCGCCAGGCCCAGTAGGCTGTAAGAAACGTGGATGGCGAATCAATATGAATGTCCCACCTAAAGCTCAATTATGCCCTGTAAACGCTGCGTCGACGCCATCCAAGAAGCCGGTCGGGTATTGCAGGAGATGGCCTTCTGCGATGCCGATAGTCTCCCACCGGACACGGATTGGGCAGCGTTAGGCACCAAGCTGATAGAGCTCGCGGGACATCTACGACAACAACCTCGATCGAAGGAGCAGTAAGTATGGCCGAACGTAAGAAGCTCACGGATGTGCAGCTGAAGCAGCTGGCGGAAACCCAGGGGACGCTCGCGCAGGCTCGGGCGCTTATCCAGAAGGCGGAGCAGGACGCCCAGCGGGTTGTTCAGCTCATTTTTGATGCGCATGGTGTCCCGGAGAACTGGATCGCCGACCTCGACGGAGAAACCGGCGAGCTGGTCTGCCGTTCTCCGGAGGAAGTGGTTGCGGACCAGGCTCCGGCCGAAGCGTAACCCGCGACCAGTAGCTCTAGGCGTAAAGCCGTCCCGTCACAGGGGCGGCTTTTGCTATTTCAAGGTGATTCCGCCGACCTATTGTGAGAATCGCCTCCACCTGGGGGTCCACGACAATCTTTTTGCCGGAGACCCGGATGACCGATCATTCGATTATTGCGCTGACCGCAACGGTGGCGGGTGCCAACATCTATACCCAGACGCAGGCGGTGTCGGTACCGCTACCAGTCAGTGCCATGCTCACGATCTCCGGAATGATGGCTGCAGCGTTTGTGACCTGGGGCATGTTCAAGAAGGCCAGTGAGCGGAATGAGGCGGAAATCGAGCTTCTGCGAGATGGTCTTCGGGAGATCCACAACACCCTGGCCGACGTCCGGGAACGGGTCTCAAGGATCGAAGGGAAGCTGGAAGGCAATCACTAACCGGAGCGCACTGATATGGCGCTTTGGGAAATCCGCATCGCCAATCAGGAACCGGTTCGGGTGGATATCGAGGAAGAACGCAATCTGAGTGAAGAGTACGCCGACCTCGAAGCCTATCACGATTCGCTCCGCTGGCGGTTCTGGCGTCGGGCCAGCCCCTACTGGAAGGTCACCGACGCCGTGGTCATCCACAAAGACGTGGTCGTGGGCGTGCTTCCCAAGAAGCCCAAGGTGGGCAAGCCTCCGATCGGGTTCTACTGAAACGGGGTGGGTATGCAGATCAAATGGAATGAATGGAATGACAAGGCGAACCGATTGGTTCGCCGTAATGTTTTTGTAGCCTCGCAGTGGCTGGGAAGAATGCAAAAATGGATCGTTTTTGCCCTCATTTCGCTGCTCACGTTCACCTTTGCGGTGATGCTGCTTCAGCAGGTCATTCGGAACGTGACGACTCCCTACGAGGAGCGAGAGACGCAGTGGCGGGCCCAGGCGGCGCGGGCGAGCGCGTTTGCCGACAGCGTGGAGCTCGTAGCCGCCACCCGGCAGGCGCGCATCGACAAGCTCGAGAAGGACGTGGTGATCCTAAAGGGCCGACTGCCCCGGTATGACCTGACGGACAGCCTCCGGAACCGTGTGGACAGCCTGTTTCACACCATGTCAGACTCGGTCTTAATGGCGTACCGGATTATCCCCGAGCAGCGCGTGGTCATTCTCCGGCAAGATACGACCATCCGAGTCCAGCGAGTGATCATTGCCAAGCAGGACACGACGATTGGAGAGCAGAAGCTGACGATTCTCGGATACAAGGACGCCAAGGACAGCCTTGTCGCGGTGATCAAGGGTATGCCCGGCCCGCCCCCGCCGGTCAAAATCCTCGGCTTCATCCCCGCCCCGTCCCGTCGGACTTCGCTCCTCATGGGCCTCGCGGCCGGGGCTATTATGACGGCGCAGGTCAGCAGGTAAGGATCTTGGGTGCAGCGTCAACACTCTTGAACCCATGGTCTGGAGGCTTGATGCTGCGCCCTCAAAATAAACGTCGATGGATCTCCATTTCTTCGGACGCCGTGCTCATGGGATTGGTGGCGATACTGTCCGTCGCCTTCCGGTCTCTGATTACGATGTTCGCGGTCAATTGGCTCCTAGCTCCCTGGACAGACACTCGAATTGATTCCTGGGCAGCCTTGGGCTTTGTGCTGCTACTGAACCAGATCGAGATCTCGTTCATTAAGCAGGAGCAGCGCAAATGACCCCGTGGATCAATTTCGAGCCACTCTATCCTGGCGTCATTCCGCCACAGCCGAGCACCGCGGAAGCCGCGGGTCTTGATGCCGTCGCCAACCTGGACCAGCGGTCAGTGAACGTGTACGTAAGCGGTCATAACACGATCACGCAGACCGGTCCGGAGATCATGCTCTGGCAAGGATGGCGCGCGGCCATTCCGCTGGGCTTCAAGGCCCGCCTGCCGCGGGGATACGAGATGCAGGTCCGGAGTCGCTCCGGTCTCGCCCTGAAGAAGGGCCTCATCGTGCTGAACGCGCCGGGGACCATCGACTCCGACTACCCCGACGAGTGGATGGTCATCCTGCAGAATACCAGCACGGACATGGTCTCGGTGAAGCATGGCGAGCGCATCGCGCAACTGGTCCTCGGCACGGTACAGGTTTTGGACTGGAGAGAAGGGTCTGTGACGAAGGTCTCAGACCGCGTTGGAGGTTTCGGTAGCACAGGAGTGTGACCATGCGATTCTGTCGTCGAGTCTTTTGTGCTGTCCTCGAACAACACTGCCCCACGGTCGATGCAAGCGGACACATCGTGTGTAGTGCGTGTGGCAAACACTTACATGCCGATCCGAAGGGTGGGTGGTATTGCTTCGGGTCGCAATGCACAGCAGCGCTGAGCAAGCTGCTACTCCTTTACCTCGGCATGGCCATCGTGTACGGCTTGGTCGTCGAGCTAATCAAGAGGACTTTTTGATGAACGGTTTCCGACAGGTGTTCTCCGACGAGAAAGGCAACATCTCCGCCGCTCGTATCTTCTTCGCTGTTTGGACGGTCATCATTGTCTGGGCGGCGTGGCATGGTCCGGCCGAAGCGTTTTGGCCCCTGGCCGCATCGGTCATGATTGGTCTGCTGTCCTGGGCGGCTGGGCCTCGTATCGCGCAGTACCTCGCCCCACAAGTTGGTCGTGTCGCTAGCGCCGCAGCGGAAGCCGCGAAGAAACGCTACGACAATCTGTGGGAGGACGATGAGCGCGGCGACATGCGGAGGCGCTAAGAATGCCTGTCGCCAAAACCACCAAGCGGAAGATTGATACCACCACGCGACGAGCGAAGGGCAATTGGAACAACAAGCCCTATGAGTCGCGTAAGGGAATCATGATGCATTATGACGCAAGCGCGTCAGACGCTGGCGCAGTGGAATTCCTCCTCCGTAGTCCCGCCTGCAAGGCTTCTTACAACAAACTAATTCTCGACGACGGCACCGTGGTCGATATCGCCCCGGACACAGCGCGAGCCTGGCACGCCGGAAATTGTCGGCCGAGTAGTGGAGTGTTGCCATATAAGGACGCCAATTCTGCTTTTTACGGCGTAGCCTTTGCCGCCACATACGGTAGTGCCATCACCGAGGTCCAGTTCGCTGCCGCGGTGCGCGTGTTGGTGGCGTACATGCGGAACCATAAGTGGACAGACGTCGAACGGCATATCACTGATCATGCCGCCGAAGCCTGGCCTCGTGGTCGCAAGGTCGATATTGGTGGCCTCAAGGGTGCATCCCTGGAAAGCCTTCGTGCCGCGGTTCATACGCTGCTGACGACGGGATAGTACCCTTCGCACGCGTACTAAGCAAAAGCCAGGAAGATTTTCCTGGCTTTTGATATTTCTTGAACAAGAAAAACAGAACAACTGCGTGTCCGAAAATTGCTACATTTTTCGGACACGATAACCGAATAGCCTACTAACTACAAGCAGCCGCCAAACCAAAGCGCCAGGACCAAGGCCACCACCAACACAATCCAGGAAAACACGACGCTCGGCGTATCGTCTTTCATGGTCAGCCGAGCCCGTTGAGCCAGGCTTCCTGCTCTGCCGGAGTCGTCAGAATTAGGTTCTCCGCCTTCGCCTCCTCATAGCAGGACAAGCAGAGTGTCGGGTAGGCGAGTGCTCGGTTTCCCTGGCGGTCGTACGTGGCCATGACGGTGATCTCATCTTCGGTCGGCAAACACACCAACTCGTGACCGCAGGTTGCGTAGATCTTGCCACGCCCTCCAAAGGTGCGCGCCCAATTACTGCTGTACTGGCCTTGGGAGACGGAGTACGGCCTGGGGGTGTCGCCCTTCCCGCTCATGCCGTAGGCTCCAGCGGCTCCAGCAGACGACGGAGCGTTCGCGCGCGCGACGCCGAGTACGAATTCACGGTCATCGTGCTATCCGTGCGATCGATGAGCGCGCGCACCACAGCGAGTACGGCGTCCTTGTCGTCTATACCAATTTCCATTGGACCGTAGTCCTCGAGCTCAAGCACGATGACCATGCGCCCCGTGAAATCGATCTTCAGCTCATCTACCGGTGCATCCGTTTTCTTTTTGCGTGGACTCATGGTTTCCTCAGGACAAGCATCCAGTCTTCATGCTCTCGAGATGACAGCGCGAACGGACCAGCTAGCGGGACCTCACGGGCGTCATAATCGACGTGCGACACCAAGAACTGATCAAATAACTGCGAAGCGAATAACATCGGGTCTGGGTACCGATCCCACCGATACTCCATTAACACCGTGGTCTTACCTTCCCGTTCCAGCAGCTCCTGCATGCCTGCCCAGACCAGCGGCTCCGCGCCCTCGGCGTCGATCTTGATCAACATGGGGCGGTTGGGCATCCACTGGCGCAGGGTGTCGAGTGGCAGCACATCCACCTCGTAGCTGGTGTACTCGCCGCTGGGCGTGTATCCCCAGTGCGTAATCGACGCGTTCATGCCATGATGGCGCGGAATATTGAGCTTCATGCGTCCCGGCTTGTCGCCGATCGCCGCGTTGACCACGCTGAGGTGTTGCTGCCAGCCGTTCATGTCTGCCGCTGCCGCTACGCGCTCTGCCAAGGTGTGCTGCGGCTCATAGGCGACGGTGCGGCAGCCCAGAGAGGCTGCAAAGAGGGCGTAATACCCCACGTTGGCCCCGACATCGACGAAGATGTGATCGGAAGAGAGCTCGCGGGCCATCCAGGCCGTGATCCAGGCTTCCCAGAACCCGTCCTGTTTCGCGTGGGGCGTAAAGCCGTGGTCCTCGGTATCGGCGATGACCCAATACCGATTGAGCATTCGGCACGCGTAGCCCTTCGCATGAGGTTTGACCTCGACGCCCAGTTTTCCGACCCGTTCGACCTCCTCCCGCGTCGTCAGCATTGTCGCAGTTTCTCCACGATTTTGGTGAGCTTGGTAAGGTTCTTCAGGTCTGTCCCCGTGACGATTTCTGTCCGCTGGACCGCAAAGGTCCGACGACCCGGCTCGTTCCGAACCAGGACCAGGCAGGGCAGGTCTGTCACATTGAAGCGGAGCAGGAGCGGACCAGCCTCTACGCTCCTCGCATTGAACCACTGACACTCCACCGCCTTCGCCACAGCCACCTGGTCCACGACCTGCTGCTCCTTGGTGTGGAACGTCGGCTCGCCGTCTTGGAAGTAGTAAAGTTGAAGCTTGGGGGTTTGTTTACGCATGACACGCCACTGGTAAAAACAACACGGCCTCTCGGAGAGTTGACCGAGAGGCCGTGCTTCTTACATCTGCGGTGTCCTACTTCTTGTCCCCGGCCGCGTTGCAGTCAGGGTCGCCACACGAGCAAATCGATCCTCCGGAACCAACCTCGTACCCGCCGTACGTGTGAGTAGACGTCGTGTTCCAGGTCGCGTACGTGGACGGCCATTGCCGAGTGGATGGGTGATGCGGTCCGTGTCCAGGCGGAGGCTGCGGCTTAGGCGGCTGATGCCTCCGAGTATTTCCGCAATGACAACATACCTCCTTGTACTGCGGCGGGTAGGAGAAGGTGTATGCCACCCCGCTGTCGATATGCCAGCAGCAGATATGTCCGCTGTCGTTCATAGCCGTCCTTGCCCTTGGTCAGATGGTACAGCTGTCGTTACTACAGAATTTCTCCTGTTCGGCCGCCTCGTGCGTAGCACCAAAGTGCAGCGGCTTGAGCTCGGCCTTGCGTGCTTGGTACGTCGCCTCATCGATGGCTTCGTACGGCATCTGTGGATACGCCCCATAGTCGACGCGCGGCAGGAAGCTGATGCCTTTGAGCTGGTACTGATAGTAGTTCAGCGCATTGGCGATCTGATCACCTTCCGTTTCCGGATTGAACGTGATCGTCGCCGACACCTGGTTGTCGCTCCAATACCGCTGCAGGAACGCCGCCATCGCCAGCTGTTCCCACATCGAGACCTCAGCCGCCGTACGAATATCCTCCTCAATCTTGACCGGGATCTCGACGACCATCGTCGAATCTTCACTACCAACCGCAGGCTCGAGCTTATAGCCTGCCGCCTGGAGCGGAGCGATCAGATCCGAGTACTTGCTCAGGCGCATCCGACGGATATACGTCTTAGATTCCGGCCAGTGCATTCCTGGTGTGGCTCCGGCGAGCAACGATACTGATCCGGACGGCTTGACGGACGTGGTCTTGACCGACTTCGGGATAGCTAGCCACTCCGAGTAGACGTCGTCGTAGTAGCGCACCGTTTCGTAGCCCATGTCGCACCACACGCGGTAGTGCTGGATGCCGAGCTTGGCGATCGCCTGCTGAATGCCCGACTGCGACAGCCCAATGCGCCGGTTCCGAAGCAGCACGCGATTGGTCTTGGCCCACGGCGTCTTGCCCAGCGTGACCGTCTTGGCATACAGGTAGGCGAACTTCAGCGTACGCCCGTAGTCTTCGAGGGTTTCGTGGTTGGCCGGGAACGTCTCGACTAGGCAGCACAGCTCGTACGACTCCAGGGACTGCTCCACGCACGGGTTGGCACCGGCCACCCGATAGTCCTTGTTATCAGGCAGCTCATCCATGCGACTGTACTCCCGCATGTTCGACAGCCAGGCAAATCCCGGCTCTCCGTTGTACTTGATACGCTTGGCCGCTTCCGTGTAGTCCATGCCGATCTCAGCATAGATCGAGTTGTTGCTGGTCCACCCGTACGAGGCCCGATGCGGATTGACCTCGTAGTTCTTGAGGTCCAGGAACTCCTGACTATCGGGTGCGCCGAAGGCGATCTCTGCGGTGCGACGAACATTCCCGGCCACGACGCACTTGCCGATCAGGTTCATGATGTCGACGATGTTGGTCACCGAGATCGGCTTCCCCGCGCTTTGATCGAGCACTGCACGGATATCCTTGTGCAGCTGCTCGAGCGGGTCCGGACCAGACGAGACGCCACCAAAGCCCTTGATCGGCTGCCCAGCTGGGCGGATCTGGCTGTAGTCGAACACCACGGTCGCCGAGTCCGGCAGGAAGTAGGATTCCAGGAGGAGCTTGATGGAATCCACCCAACCCTCGCGGGTATCCGGGATCACCATGGTCTTCTCGTCAGCTTGCGGGGCCGTGATCGTCAGCTTGCCCGCACCCTTGGTGTCAAAGCCCACGCCGATGCCGAGCATGGAGGCATCCATCAGGAACGTGAACGGCTCTGACAGGTCCTTTTCCAGGTTTTCGGTGCTAACGAAGGCGCAGTTGTTGAGGGCGGCATAGAGGTCCTTTTCCATCGTCAGGGACGACCCCATGGCCCACAGCCCACGACCCGGCGGCAGGAACTTCATGTTCCAGATCCGGTCGTACATCTCCTGGGCGCTCCGCTGCGCCTTGCGGTCGGACCAGCCCAGGTTGTGGTCTGTAATCCATCGTTTCTGCATGGTATAGCAACCTTCAACCACCCGACGAACGGTCTCGTGCCACTGCTCCTGGGTGCCGTCCTCCTTGATCCGGCTGTAGGTGCGCAGATACACCAGTTCACCAAGGCCGTTAAAGCCAAATGGCGGGGTCTTTTCACCGTAGGACGCGACAAACGCGTCGTTTAGCGTAAACACGACTTCCTTATTCTTCATGAATATCCTCCCGTTGGGACAAGTAGGTCGCCAACGGGCCTGGTTTGCGGATTGGGGGTGGGTTGTACGACTGGCTCAACCAGTAATCAGCACGTTGAGCAGGTCCTCTGGGGGCACTTCAAGACGTTCTGCGACTACCTGAACCGCTTCGACCGCGCGTCCGTGATGATTGTCGGCGGCACTAGCGACGGCCTCAGGATCTAGTGCCTCGTTGATCTTGGCATCATGACGAATGTCATTAATGACTTCCGCCAACGCGTTCAACGATTCCACATAGTCAGGGTCGGCCACGAGCGCCCACCAATCTTCTTCCGCGGGAAACTTGGTCACGAGCGCAGCCCCGACCATCATGAGGCTGCGCAGACGTGACAATTCAAGGGTTGCCGCTACTGCGGCATAGCTCAGTTCTGGCGGCGCAGACACCGATTAGAACGGGAACGCCGAATCGTCGTCGTCATCCGCGTAATCGTCCGCCACCGCAGTCGGTGCCGCCGCAGGCTTCGGCGCAGGCTTAGCCGCCGCTCGGCTGGGCGCTGACGCAGGCTTGGCCGCGCCGCGACCGCTCTCAGACGAAGAGAGCTGCTGATATGCCGTGGTGGCCTCCTGAATCAGCCACTTCCGAAACCCCCACGCCGCCTGCGTCGGCGCCCGCGTGTCCGGCTTCTCCGGATTGGCGCCCTTCTCGAGATACATGTCGACGATGTTGTCGTAGATCTTGTAGCCGTTGTCATCGACTGCCGCCTCGCCTTCCTTAGTAACCCGCAGCTTCGACGGGAACGACACGTAGTTTCCCGAGCCGTCGCTCTTCTGCTTGAGCCAGCAGCCACGGACATCCATGACGCCAATGAACTGCCCGTTCTCCTCGTACCCAACCGCGAGATCAAACACCATCAGGGAGTTGCGCGAGACTGCCTTACAGTTGTGGACTTTGAAGCGGAGTGACTTGGCCATGCGTTCCTCGTTGAGATGATAAGAAGTGCTGCGTACTGGTTGACTGACCCAGGGGAATTCTTACTGGGAGCGACTACGTTCCGCTTGATAGACGGCAAGGGCCCAGTCGACAAGCGCTCTAGCGAGCGGATGGGGCATCCACCCGGCCGCAAACTCCGCATCGATGCGTCCTTCCATGAAGTTTGGGGCGTCGATGGGGTCTTTGTGAGGGACGTCTGCGATCTGAAACGTCCACCGCGTTCCACGGGCACGAAAGTAATAGTGGTAACCGTCTATTTCTCCTTCAATCTGCACTGGGCAGTACCCATACCACGGCAGGTTTTCTGGCAGCAAGGACTCAGTCACTCGACTGCTCCTGCGAGTCGCGTTCTTGTGCCGGAAAACACACCTTTTCGTGGAAGGCACAATTCCGACACAGCCATTCTTTGTCTTTCGACACAACCGGCGGGGTGATCTTGAGGTTGAGCGCCCGATACCACTCCAGGGCACGCGGACGAATAAAGTCTTCGGTTTCTTCGATCGACCACACCGGCACGTGGTCGATGTCGTACAGCGTGACCTTGCCGCGTTCCTTGTGTGCCAACTTTGAGCCGGATACCGGATGGCTCATCATGGCGATGCCCTGGATAAAGAGCTTAGTCGGGGCAGGGAACAGCTTTCCCTTGAGCTTCGGAAGCCCATGCTCCTTGAAGGCGGTGTGAACCCAATCCGGAATCTCCGTCTTCGAGATCAAGTAGCGGTAGATGTTCAGCTGGGCGACCCACGAATCCTGCAAATGCTTTGAGTACGTCCCCGGCGTTGACCCCTTGATCATCATCTCGACCTTCTTGTCGGCCATGCTCTTCATGTCCGTCAAGGTCCGCGAGTACGGATTGTACGCATCGGTGGTCCCACGCACGACGATTTCCAGGTTTTTGGACGAATCGTAGTCGCCCGTCCAGTTCCCGTGCTCATCGAAGACCGGCTGCGGGAGCTCGTACTCGAGCTTCGTCGCCATACGGATTTCCTGCAGCCATCCATACTTGGCAATGATATCCCCCGCGCCTTCGATAATCGCGTGGGCGTGCGTACCGCGGAACGGCCAATACCGCTTGGTCGGCAGGTCGTAGAAGTCCTGATACCGCTCCAACATCACCTGGCGACCGCAGCCCGACCCGGCCAGCATGGACGCGGAAATGTAGTCGCCTTGGTGATAGTTGCCGGTGTCTGCCTTCCACATGGCCGCAAGAAGCGGCGGGGTCACACACTGCTGTTGACAGTCCTTCAGGCAATACTCGACGTGGTTCTGCCGACCAGGGGCTTCTCCGCCAGGTGGGCATACGTAACCGATGATGGGCATTAGTGGGTTTCTCGGATGGCGAGGCTATGAAGGACGTCCGTACGAATGACGAGGGCGTCGCCCTCAAGAGTGCGAAGTTTGAGTAACCGCCGTTTGGCAATCGCCGCGTCGATGATATCTACCAGGGGGCTGAATTTGTACGCCGGATCGAGTTCTACAACTTCTACGAGGTTTGGCATGGGGGCTGAGGCAAGTGCCTTGAGTCTCAACTGGATATTCACGACACTTCTGCGGCCAACTGTTGCCAACGGCTGTTGAGAAACTTGCGCGCCTTGGCTCGCGCACGATGAACCGCGACATCAATGCACCGGATAGCGCGGACCTGTCCATCCGGTGTCTGATACTTGACGTTCTTGCGGCAGAGTTCTTCCGCCAGAATCGCCGTCGGCACGCCGTCGCGATAGCGACGGATCAACCACACCGCCTCTTGCGGCTTGAGGTTCTTTGTGAGCTCCTGGACCAGTGCGTCATCGACCTGCGGACGTGCCGCCGCCCGTTCAAACTCATACATCTGCTCCAACGATGTAGGGGCCATTAGGTCAAGACTGAAATCCTCAACCGCGCGATGGCCCGCAATGTCATCGAGCGAGGCGGAGGCCCAACAATCCCAGCGCAGCTCATCTACGTTCCTGGCCGATCGCCGTTGGCGACACCGAACGATTCGATCGTAGACGTCGCTTTCGCTGCCAATGGTGATTTGCTGCAGAATGGAAAGGGCCTTGGCCACGAAGGACTTGGCATACCAATCGAATCCGTCTGGTCGATCCGGATTGCCGTCTAGGTTCAGAAAGGCCAAGAAGACCGCGACTCGACCATGCTGTTGCCAATCGGTATCTGAGATCGGCTCTTCGAGCTTCTTGTTGAGCTGGCGGCGTACGAAGCCGCCCAGGTGACAAACCACTTCACCTACAGACCGGCACCTATCCGCTAGCGACTGTTCTGTACCGTTCATGCGCAACCCCTCAGCAGTTTGTGGTTGCGCATAAGATCCAGCTGAGGTCGGTACTGTAAAAGGCCGAGTTCGTTACCTGGAAGGACAGCTTTGTGATACGAATCACTGACCCGTTTCCTAACGAAACACTATCGGCCGCATCCTTACGTTATGGTGTCTTAATCTGCCGTTTTGGTGGGTTTTCTTTAGCCTCACACTCCCGGCTCCCGCCGCGCAAAACAAGGGGCACGGAATCCCCATAAACGAAAGCGCCGTCTTTCGACGGCGCCTATGGTTCTTGCAGCAGGACCGACCATGGAGCGTTCGACACGAACATCTCCGTGGCCTTGGCAACTATGGAGTCTCGAGGCATTCGTCGAATGTCTTTGACCGACAGACTATACCTCGTCTTGCAGCTACGGTTGAAATTCCGGGACGTATCGACACCAAAGTACCGAGCCACCCGGTTGAGCGTCCACTGATCCGCATCCAGAATGAACTTGATCAACATCAGGCGGGTTGCGGCCAGCACTGCTTCCGGGGTGCCCAAGTGCAACCGGCGGCACTCCTCCCACAACCGGCGTCGTTTGTACGACATGCTGTAACTGTCTCCAGGGTAGAGACGGTCGGAGAGGCTCTTTATACTAGGCAGGTGAGCCAGCTGGGCGACACGCAGCAGGAATTCGCCACGCTCACCAGACGGCATCAGAGCAGCCAAGTCTTGGTGAGCCGCGGCCACGATATCAAACGTGATGTGACTTTCAATGAACTGCGTCCACCACCACGCCTGCTCGGCCTGGTCCGGAGACGGCAACGAGGCGACTCCGGCCCGGCCTAGTTCGTACAGGCGGCACTGCTCCTGCAGCTTAGGCTGCAACGCCGCAACGACAACGACTTTGGCGAACGCATTGGTATGGAGCGTGTCCGTTGATACCGTGACCGCGGTATGGATGTCGAGCGTACGGAGATCAAGGACGACCACGGTGGCCAGCTCGGCATCGTGACGGAGGCCGAGCAGGTCCCGCGGTTGACGCAGCAATACCGCCACTTCGTGTGTCGCCTCCGTCGCCACAATGGCCTTTTGCAGGTTTGCGATCACCCGTGCCTCCGCGCGGTACGCCACCATCAGCATACTTTGAGCGCCTCGTATTCGTTGACCGCTTTGTCCGTTAGCGCCAAGCCGACTCCGGATCGAACCTCCAGAAACCCGCGACTCATCAGCTTGGGCCGAATGGTTTCCTGAAACTCGGCCTTGTCCAGCTTGGCGACGGCACACACGTCGGACTCAGAGCCGCCGTAGCAGTAGAACGCCTGGTCCTTGCCACGGTACCGCGGGCGCTGGAAGAGCGCCGCGATCACGCCGCGGTCCGCAGGGCGAAGCCCGTGTTGGTCGATCTCGTACGTGTCGAACACGTCCTGCACCACCTCGCGAGTGATCTCGTCCTTGCCTTGAGCCGTAGCAAAGATTCGACATTCGCGGAACAGGATCTTGAGCTCGAATGGCGCACCAGACTGCCAGCACCGGCTGACCAGAAAGTCGGTTGCTTCCGCCGTGATTCGGCCGAGCTTTTCTGCCATGGCCCGCAGCTCGTCGCGGGTCAGGGCACGCACCATCAACGGCTCGCCAAAGCGGCGCTTAAGGGCGCTGTGCAGCGCGCCGTAGTCGGTGGTGGCACCGATAATCATGACGTTCGGCATCTCGGTCGGCGTGCTACTGCCGTCGAACGGATAGCGACCGTCTTCCATCAGCAGGTACAGCTTAGTGGCGAGCTCCTTGTTGAGGACGTGAATCTCGTCAATGAACCAAATCCCGCCCCGATCGACCAGGCGCTTGGCCTGCTCATCGAGCGCGGCGATCGAGTTCAGGTTCGCCGCGTAGGTCTCGATGAACGGCAAGGCAGACAGGCCCAGGGACTCTGAACGCACACGCAGATCGTTGGCGATGACCTTGGCCAGCAGGGTCTTGCCGAGACCTGGCATCCCGGTCAACAGCTTGTGGTTGAGCACCCGCTTTGACGGCTCGAGTGCCTGTATGGCCAGCTGCACCGGACGCACGATATGCCGCTGCCCGTCGAAGTCGGCCAACGACGTCGGCTCGTCCGGCTTGAAGGCCACCACGCCGATATCCTCGGCGGTTGCCAGCGCCGTGGGCGCGTTGAGCAGCGCCTCGACCTGGCGATCCAGCTCCGCCAGCTCCTCGATAGCCGCTGCCGTCAGCCGCATCTCTGGACGAAACTGTAAGCTGTAGTTGTAGGCAGTACTCTCCGTCGAGAACTTCTGCCGCCACGGACCGCGTTGACTATGCGGACGCATCAGACTGGTCACCCAAAACATGACCAGACCGCCAAAGGCGATAAGACCGGGATCAACCATGAACCACCGCCGGACGAGGGAGTCGATTCATCGCTTGCTGTTTGCGGCTCGTCAAGACCGCGGTGTACCGCTCGGTCTGCCGAATAGAGGCGTGACCCAAGATCTCTTGCACGGTGCGCAGGTCGACGTCGGCGTTGAGCAGGTTCGTCGCGCAGGTATGTCGCAGCATGTGCGGCACCACATGACCAAGTCCGGCCTTCTCCCGATACTTGGCAAACAGCTGGTTCGACACGCGTCGGGTCATCTGCCGACCGTTGTGAAGAAACACGGGCAACACCTTGCCCTTGAGCACGCGACTCAGCAGCAAATCGAACGACGGAAACAGCTGATCCGGGTCGGCGTACGACCAGTCGGCCGGGGCGTACTGCTGTAACAGGTGCTGCGCCAGCAGGCGTCCTGCCTCCGGGACCAGCACGACCGTGCGGACCTTGCCACCTTTGGCCTTAAAGGTCAGCACGACCGCCTCTTCCCGTGCTGAATAGGTCACCTCGTCAGTGCTGAGATTGGCAACCTCGCTGTTGCGCAGGGAATGGTAGTAGAGCCACACCATGCACAGGTCCCGCAGCCCGTTCGGTGCCGTGATGTCCAAGGCGGCAAACAGACGATCCACATCTTGGGACGCCAGGTTCCGCGGCGCCCCTTCGTCACTTGCGATCGAGCGAAGCCCGGTCGTCGGATCGGACGGGTAGAGCTTGGCGGAGACCAAGGTGCCATAGAAGGACCGCAAGGCCGCCACTTGGAGGCGAATGTAGCTCCGGCTGATCTTGCCAGACTCAAATCGCTGCTGCAGCTGCTGACGATAGGTGTGCAGGGCGTGAGCGACCTGTTCTGGTGGGGCCGTGAGGTCGACCTGGGTGCTGATCCGTTTAAGTTGCTGACGATAGTTCTCCCGCGTGCGAGTACTGGTGCTCCCACGCTCCAGGAGCAGCCGCTCCCAGGCAGAAAGTGCCTCTTGGCACACCATCGCTGTCTCCGGCGGTTTAGAACGGCAGATCGGGTGGTAGATTCTCGATGACTTCGTCCAGGTCGTCCAGGTCGTCCAGCCCGTCCAGGTCGGCCGGGTAGATTGCCATGAACACCTGGTCCTGCTCCTGGGTTTGCAGCCACGCCAGGAAGTCCACGCGCTGCTGAATGCCGCGCTCGATCTCCGCACGGGCGGAGTCCGCAGCGCGTGGCAACTCATCCCGTAGCGCCTGAAGCGACGTTCTGGTCCACTGGTCCAACACCTCGCGCGGGATGTCCAGCTCTAGGGGATGGAGCATGTTGACAAACCCGTTGCTCGTTCGCGACTGAATCAGCTCGCGGAGCTCTTCGTTGGAAACCAAACGGATGTGACGACGATCAGGCTGATCTTTGGGCATATAGCTCCGTGAAATGGACAGATGGTGAAAGTTAGGCAGCTAACGGTAGTGTCCGCAAGCCCCTTCGGGAGTGGTCGATAAAGCTGACGGACACCATCGTATCCAAACACAACCCGCAGGTGGTACAGGCCGCTGTTCGACCGGTCTGCTCTGGGCAAATCACCGTGCCAGGGACGGGCGGCTCGTTCTGACCGATCGTCATGGCGCTCGGGAGCGGGTCGTCCGCGATGGTCTTGTCTGAGCGTCGGAACGCGACGCGGTCGCCAAAGTGCTTGACCAGTTTGGTCACGGCCTTACCGATCGGGTGGTCGTACTGCCAGTGGGTGTAGCCAAACAGTCGCAGCGGCTCGTACGTCAACAGCAGCCGGAACCAGAACTGGACGTATTCCACGGAATAGAAATCACCCAGGACGTGGAGCCGAACCACGAAGCCCTTCGGGTGTTTTTTAGACAAGTGCTGGACATCGGCCCGCAGGGCATCCTCCAACTCCGGACCCGGTGTATGGCGGGTGGCAAACGGCATATTGTCGCCGTAGCAGATGTCCAGGTTCGGGCAGGTGGGGGAGCAGGTCGCCCGCTCCTCCAAGGTCACCGCATACATCGGCATGTCCTTGAAGCGCCCCTTCTGGATCCGCTTGCCAAGCTTGCCGAGCTTCTTGTTGCTGCTGGCCTCCTTGATAACACGAAGCCCGCTGGAGAGCGGGCTTTCGGGTGCAACGATAACCGACTTGGGATACAGTGTACCGAGCATATTATCCCCCGCTGGCGAAGCAGGTCACCATTTCCTTTCCTTCGATCACCGCGTCGATGTACAGCTCGTCGCGTCCTCGAATACCGAGTTCCTTTTTATAACTGGCCTTCAGCTTCTTCTCGGCCTTCGCTACCGAATCGGTCGTCGTAATAAACACGCTCGGGTCGGTGTAGTGGTCGGTGTGCCAGACGATGGCGTATTGAGGCATGTCCGTAGGAGCTAAAGTGTAGAAAGGAATTCCGCCGCTCACCCCGTGATGCGGCGGAATTCCTACCCGTCAGTCAACCTCGATCGAGTCGACTTCCAGGTCCCACATGTCCGCGTCTTCGATCCCAGAATAGCTGGAGATATCGAGATCAATCCCAAGCGATTCTTCAAGCTGCTTCTGAGCCGCCTCGCGGCTGACTGCCGTGACATCGCCCTTGATCTTGACACTCATCCGAACGGTCACAGAGAACGTCTGCTCTGGTGACCACAAGTCCTCGTTGGTCTCCATGTCGTCGGTGACCAGCTCGACGATGCGCTCCCAGGCCGCGTCCTGATCCAAGGTGTCTGGCGCGGACTCGTTGCGAATGTCCCCGTACAGCTTGTTGAGCGCGGCCTGGAGCCGCTTGGGCCAGGACCGCTCGGTGCTGGCCTGCTCCTTGTAATAATTGACCTCGCGCCGCAGGGTCTCGACCTGCGTCGTCAGCGTCTTGATTTCTGCCGCCTGCGCCTCCAAGCTGGCCACGCCGTCGTTCTTCGGCTCAAGCAGCACCGCCGACACCGCGGCGGACACGTTGTTCGTATCGAAACTCATCGGATTATACCGTCAGGATGTGAGTGATCTGTGATTTGAGGGAATCGGAGGCCACGGGCGAATACCCGTCATGCATCCGCCGAAGGGCGCTGCGCGCGACATCTTTGAACAGCACGACGTCTCCGCCCTGCCTGGCGACCTCGGCAAGCAGCATTGCCCCCGCATCATATTCGAATACGCCGGGGCGACGGTATCGACCATCGGGACTGTTCCACTCGTCCCAGAAGGCGTCCATGGTTCCGTGTGTCTCGAGAATCACGTCAACCATGGCTTCCGCGAGGGAGACGCAGGACGAAAACATCTCCAACCAGCCGTAATGCTCCTCGAAGTGACCGGGAAACGCATTCCGTCGTTGCTGCTCGTCTGCGGTGATGTCACTGGCGAGCGACGCTGACAGCATGGCGATCGTGTATTCTCTGTCTTTCATAGTTTGATATCGTTAATCAGTGCCTGCTTGATGCGCTGCTCCCACGACGTCGGGTCAGGCTTCTCAGGCTCGTGGATGATTTCCAGTTGGTCGGCGTTGAATTGCGAATTGCAGTGGTTGCACCAGTAATCACCGTCGGGATCTGCTATTTCCATGTCCCACATGGCGTCATCTTGGCCGTATTCGTCTGGCTCGACCGATCCGTTCGGATTGAGATACCAGCTCACCACGGCCATCATTCGCGGCACGAGAGTACAGATAAGAATGTCCGCGGACCCGCAGTTCTTGTGTTGTACGCGCATTGGTTGGTTAGTAGTCAGTGGAATCAGTCACGACCGCGATCGACGCGATGAGCACGCTCTTGTCTGTCTGCAGCTTCTGCAGCCGTTTCTCAGCGGCGACATATGCCTCGGCAAACTCATTCAGATTGTAGTATCGATCAGCCAAGTAGTAGTCGCGGTTAAAAGCGCCGTCCGCCTCTGTCCAGACCGTCAGGATTGCACCACTTCGAGGAATAGATGCTGGAACGCTCATGCTGTGTATATCCGTTTTAGGCCCGCAATTGTGGACGCCGCACGGAAGTGCCCCGCCGCCTGCTGGAGCAGAACGACCGCCTGCGGGTTGTCCCGCGTCACGATGACCAGCTGCTCTAGGTCATGGGCACGGAGCAGAATCTCCGTATGCTGCTGCACCTCGTGCGGCGGTACCAGATCCGCAAGGACTGCTGGTAGCGCCCCGGCAAGCGCGCCCATCGTCGCACAGCTGCCATGCGGCACCTCTCCCTTCGACAGCGTGTCAGCGGCCGATTCGATGGTGTCGCTGATTTGTTCGAACAACTGCACAAGCTGACGTTTCTGGTCGGCGCGCAATGCCGTGCAACCCTGCACGATGCTCACGATCGAGGCGGCCGTGCCGACCAGGAGGGCAAGAAGCTCCATTAGCCGGGGAAGAACAAAGGTCGAAGGATGGCTGTGATAGCGCCGATTAGGGTCACCAGCACAAACAGCCACTTCCACCACGGCGTGTCCTCACTCATCATCGTCGTTCCCGCCATCAGGCAGCCGCTTCTCTCGCAGCTGCAGTTCCAAGCTGGTCGCCTTGGTGATCTTCTCCATGGCGGTCCGAATCGCTTCGATTTGCTCCACCGTCGTCGCACAGCCGACGGCTAGGTTGAGGGAGATGAGCACGTTGTGAATCACCCGCATGGTGTTGTAGGCGGTATACGGATCGGTCGCCTGCGCCGCACGTGTCAGCTTGGTCGCGGACATCTCCGCCTCGCGGAGGAACAGCGAGTGAATCGCGTTGTAGTTGGGTTCGAGGGAAATCGTCTCAGGCATAGTCAGATAAGGAAGTGAGAAGCCCTAGCGCGCACGGACACCCGTGTCCCGTGCGCGCTAGGGCGATCGCTTACAGCGGACGACCATCCTCCACCAGGGAGAACGTCATCATATCCCAATCCACCAAGGCACGGGCCAGCGCCGTAACCTGCGGTCTGGTCAACTGGATTTGGCTTATCGATTCGAGGAAGTAGATCAGATGCTCAGCCAGCGCTTTCTTCCGCATCTGCTCCGACTCGAACATCGGATCGGCTGGGTCGTCTGACGCCAGCGATAACAAGAATTCTAGTTGTACCGCGTACCCGTAATCGCGCTCGTCCCCGAGCTGCGCTGGAAGGCGCTGTGGTCGTTCGGGCACGCTGCTAAACGTGAGGGGTTCGGGTGTCATCCTGTCCCTGCGGTATCGGTGATGAGTTGGGCCACCGCTGCGCGGTGGCGCAGTACAATCGTGGCGTATCGGCCACATTTGGCCGTGCGTGACCGGCACCCGTTGTAGCCAAGTAGGGCACCGACCACGGTCTTTCGGACTTCCAGGTTCTTCTGATAGATCTGGATCCCGATGCACAGATTCGTGCGATCGTCTGTCAGCGCACGACCACACCGCCGCTGATACGGCTTAGTGTACTTTGGAATGACCTGCATCAGTCCCAGCGCTCCGGCGCGGGAACGGGCCGTGGGTCGAAGCAGGGGGTTTTCTACGGTGACGATCGCCGCCACCAGGGCGGGATCAATCCGATGCCGCGCGGCCTCGGCGTGGATATGTTTGGCGACTTGGTGCGCGCGCCGCTCCGTGGCGCCGCGTCGCATCAAATACTCGGCGATTGGCTCCGTCCGCGCTTGCGTCGGAAGGAACGTTGTCGTCAGGGCAACCGCAGCAATCACCAGAAATTCCTTCATGCAGCCTCCGTGTACTGGACGTCGTCAGGATCGGCGAGAGAGGCGAACTGCTTGTACCGCGCCTTGAGTCGCCGCACGAAATCCGTAAACACCGACCGTTGGCGCTCGAGCTGGCGGACCTCCCCGTCCGCGATCTGGCTGGTGATGGCGACTTTCTCGGCAAGCAAGGCTCGTAGGTCTTCATCGATAGTATCTTCAGCCAACAGGTAGTAGATCTGCACCGGATTGACTTGTCCGATGCGGTGTGCGCGGTCTTCCGCCTGCTGGTGGTTGGCCGGGACAAAGTCCTGGTCAATGAAGATCACGGTGTCGGCTTTGGTCAGCGTCAGACCCACGCCTGCTGCTCGCAAAGAGAGCAGGGCGATGGTTGCGTCACCGCGCTGAAAGCGGTCAACTTCCGCCTGGCGCTGCTCTGGGGTCATGCTGCCATCGATGTAGATGGCCTGCTGCTTATACTGCTCACGCAACTGCTTCAGCGGACCGAGGCGTGTACAAAACACGAGCACCGACCGTACGTCGTCTTCGTTTTGAAGCTCACCGACCAGCTCCCGTACTTTATCGAGCTTCACTTCGTTGAGGAACGTGGTCAAAATCTGCAGTTCGTTGAGCGTCGGCTTTTGCTTGTCCTTGGCGGCGGCCTTCCACTCCTCGGCCACCGTGATCAACGTCTTCCGGTACGTCTTGCGCTGCTCGGTGGACAATTCGACAAACACATCACTGACCAGCTTGGGCGGCAGGTCCTTCAGCACGTCGACCTTTTTTCGCCGAATGACGATGTCCTTGGTCCGTTCGTGGAGCTCGTCCAGGTTTTGGGGCTTGGACGGTCGCCCCTCCATGTTCATCGGAGCCCAGGCGCCATACCGATTGGCGTACGTAAACCAGTCGGCGAACCGCTCTGGCGCCAAGTAATGCAGCAACGGAAACAGTTCGCCCGGTCGATTGAGCACCGGCGTGCCGGTCAACAGTACCGCAAATCGCGTCGCGAACGGCTTGACCCGCACTCGCTCCCGTTTGTTGTATCCACCAAAGACGGCGATACTCCGTAAGGCGTCCTTGTTTTTGAGATAGTGCGCCTCATCGATTAGGATCAGATCGAAGTTGAGCTGCTCGAGCTCTGTCCTGAACTTGGCGAAGATGTCGTAATTGATGATGTGGACATCTGCCTCCAGGTCTCCAATACGCTTCTGGCCATGCCAGATCGTCGGTTCCAATCCGCCGAATCGGATCCACTCCCGGTACCAGTTGATCTTGAGACTGGCTGGGCATACGGTCAGGATTCGCCGGGCTCCGTGCTTGGCACGGAGCATGAGCGCCGTTCCAATGGCCTGCGACGTCTTGCCGAGGCCCATCTCATCCGCGATCAGCGCTCGGCCACCCGCTTCGAGGGCAAACTCCACGCCGACGCGCTGAAAGCCAAACAGCGGCAACACCGTCGGAATCTCCATATCGGTATCGTGCGTGACCCGAATAGAGTCCAGTCGGGCGCGTCGGTCGATATGGTAGGTCATCGCTTGCTCGGCGGCCTCCGACATCTCGACCGTGCCGACGCTGCTCAGCAGTGCTTTGACTGCCGCGAGCTGCGCGGTCGGAAACTCCCACCGTTGTTCCTTGCGGTTCCAGTTGATACCGTCGACCCGGTCACGGAGCAGCGTGACAATGCGTTGGTCGTACGCACACACCAGACTGGCACGGGTGTCCGTCACCACACCGATGGTGTAATGGAACCGCTCCGGAACGATCGCCTGCGCCGCATTGGCGACGGCGTCCTCTGCTGCCCGACGCCACACCTCGTTGCTGAACTCCCGAGCCATCCACTCGACGTAGCCCCGTTCACCCACCGAACCAGCCATCAACTGACTGAGCGTCCGTCCTTTGTGTTTGCCGAATGGCAACGGTTCAAGAATCTGCGAGTTCATACGACTGGAAGATGAAGAAAGCCCCTGCCTCTGTATTGAAGCAGGGGCTCTGATCCTTACATCACGACATGTGCTGTGGATCAGGGGGCGACGAGTCAGAACCACCGCCGCCTCCACCGGTGGAGGGCGGCGCGTGGTTCGCGCTCAACAAGATCTCACGAATCACGTAGATCACCCCGAGGAACGCCAGGAATACACCAAATCCAAACATACTCGCTCCAGGTGCGAAGGGTTGTCACTGCGCATATGAATAGGTCGATGCGAGCCAAACCATTTCGTCGTCAAGGAATTCCGATGTCCTGGTACCGGTGAGCGTTGGCATCCGCAGCGGCTCGTGCCGCAACCTCTTCCGGGTGCAGCCAGTAGGCCGCCAAATACCTACGCGTCGGGCCCTCAACCTTTTGGAAGCGATACCGCAGCAGACCGCGAAAGAAGTCCAACAGGTATCGTCCTAAATGCTTCCAGCGTCCTTGATAGTAGGCGCACTGGTGGTGGTACTCCTCGTGCGCGCGGTGGTGAGCGGTGATGATATGCCGACGCACAAAACACCAACCGAGAATGGTGACCGCGCCGGTATCAAGCAGCCGAGGTACGATCGAGTTGAACTTGTATCGCGGCGTTTCACGGATCGGATGCCACCGCATGTACGCGGTGAGAGACAACACCACAATTACGACCAGCAGCAACATGGTCATCATCCCGCTACCTCGGTGTAGTTAACACGGCACGAATAATGGATGGCATGTCTTGCGGTGCTTCATAATAGACCTGCTCTGTGGTCATGCCTTTTGACGGATTAAGAATGTCGTTTGGTACGGAGACACTGACGATCGACACGATGTCTCGAAACGCCGCCGCTGGAAACGATCCAAACAGCACACTATTCAGTGACATGTACGGATGCAGCTCGGGACGATCGCGATCATACTCGACCCTTCTGACGTAGCCTTCGTGCGTTGTGCCGTACTGCAGCGCCACCCGAATACGTGTCTGCGTGCGCTGCAGCGCGTACAATGTCGTCGCCAGGGCGTCCCAGCTCACGTAATGCCCAAGGTCGAACGCAGAACCGTCGTGACATCGAGAGGGAAGGTTGTATCCAACACATCCAGCGGAAGCGTTACTGTGCCACCTGCGTCAACCGCATTTACTTCAGTGTATCGCTCGTAGCCGTCGATTTTGAACTCCCCGCTCAACAGATCCAGTGCCACGACACCGTAGCCGCCATCGTTATTCACCCAATCACCGGGAAAGTACACTAACGCCGCATAGGCCAGGTCCTGCAGTACTGACACATCGACAAGCAACTCAAGCTCGGTCTTGAACGCCTTAACTTTGGTGGTCTGCTCACTATCGTTAAAGCTAAAGCTATAGGCAGGAGTGAACTCATTGGGCTCTTCGCACTTGGCAAGAGCAAGCGCCGGGTTCTCTGGAAAGCAGATTTCCTGAAGAGAGCCATCGTCACCACAACCATCAAAATTGAAGCCCAGCGTGCGAATACCTGCGGCGATCAATCGGCGACGAGCTTCTGTGATATCCTTAGTCGGCGTCATACGGTAGCGGGAAGTGGTTCTGGTCGGGACAGGGTAGGCACCGTGGG
>Ga0315903_10000167_pt1 | contig 96361 bp, 123 predicted proteins | sample LakEriMetagenome_7_FD_203524 | JGI IMG/M metagenome (GOLD analysis project Ga0315903, IMG submission 203524) | Freshwater fungal communities from buoy surface, Lake Erie, Ohio, United States - Buoy 2 MA119 | ecosystem: Environmental > Aquatic > Freshwater > Lake | place: USA: Lake Erie, Ohio... | reverse complement strand
CAACGCATGATAGTATTTATAAAGATGGGAATGGTTTTTAGCCATTCCCATCTTTATTATTCAACTGCAATGAGATCGATGAATCGATTCAGCATGACACGGGAAGAAATCTTCTTGTTCATTGCCTTGACAAATGCAGTACGAATCGAATGATTTGTCTTCTTATCCTTGACTACATCTGAGATATTAACATCCTCAACCTCAGAATTTCCACGAAGAATAAACAGTTCGGCATAAGAATGATGCTTTGGATCGGCACAAGCAAATCCCTCATCTTGGAACATCTTATTCTGCTTCAGAAGATAATCATTGGACGAGTTGTAGAAGAAACGATTAAGGGTAGAACCACTAATTTCTCCGCGAGAACGCCGCCCATCAAGATAAATTCCAATCGCACGACAATTGCAGATGCCTTGGAACATTTCAATAAGACAATCGGTTGTGTTCTTATTCAGCGGCATATCGTAAACATAACGATCACGAATAAGAGTAGAGAGTCGCCCATAAGTCGATCCATAAATCCACGAACCATTTGACTCGCCATCCGTAAGGAATACGGTATGAACAATGTCAAGATTCTTTTCCTTCTTGAACATAGGAACAATATCCATAGCCGCAATAATTGCTTCGTTCAGAGGAGTTCCCGAAAGACCCATATAGCGTGGAACATGAGTATAATAACTGGAACTATTATATCCACGCGAACCCTGATTGATGATCGCAAAAAGATTGGTCATCATTTCATTGAATTCGGTTCCACTCATATTGTCATTCAACAATTCAAGCAGACTGAAATCTGAGAAATTCTGCTCATTGTTGGGGAAGTTCCAACAGATTGAAGTTCCACCATCACGAATCATATCCCAATGTTCGTCAACAAGAAGCGAAGAGAAGGCATAAACCTTGTACGGAATATTCATCTTTCGGCAGAAGAAAACAATTTGGAACATCTGCTTAAGAGTATCATCAAGGATCGGGGCCATGCTGCCTGACCAATCCATAAAGAATACAAGACCGTGAGACTTTCCACGCTTTACGGTCTTCATACGGAGGAAGATATCATCCGTAAACTTGTAATTAACGAGAGAATCAAGATCAATAATACCCGTCTTGCTCGTAGTTCCACGGGCCGAATCCTTCGCGGCCTTCTTCATCATAAACTGCTTGACGAGAATGCCAACCGAATTATTTGAAGAATTCTTGAACGAGATGAAATCCTTTTCCGCATCATTGTACTGAGTTGGAGTTACAGACCTAGAAATCCTGAAATCGTCAAGAATTCGCTTGTAACCAACAATCGTCTTGTCGAGATTTGTCTTCGGAATGATATTCTGATGACTTACCTTATTCTTATCAATCAGAGAATCCTGCATCGAAGTAAACTTCTTCTGAGTCATGCACTCAGAAGGCATCTTTCCCTGATAATGCTCAGGAGTCGCATGGGGATCATTCTTGATTCCTTCAGTCTTAACAGAATCCTCTTCCTTATCCTTTTCACCCTCACCGCCTTCGGAACTCGACTTACCCTTGAAGTCGCCATCAATATCTTCGGAGATCTTAACCTTCACCGAATTACCAGTATCATCATCCTTATTCCCATAACCAATGTCGCCATCAATCCCATCAATCTTTTCGGGAGTGGGGGGAGTGATCTTAGAATAAGCCCAAATATCCTTGACGATCTCGACAACATCATCGAAAGTAATTGCCTTCGCAATACGATCAATAAAATTCTGCTCGTCATCATTGAACTTGATCGGCTTGGGAAGAATTCCACCAATCTTGAAATAAAGATTGATGCGGTCGATCAGAGACATTTCATCAATATTCTTCCCATCGGTTCCGAAGAAATTCTTATCGTAGAGTTCCTGATATCCGATGCGATAATCACGACCGATACCACAAAACTTTTCCTTCATCAGTCGATCAATACGGGCATCCTCAACTGCATTGAGATAATCGAATGCAATATGAGAACCATTCGGCCCACCGATCTTATCAGCCGCCACACCATATCCACCCTTAATCACGGAATCCTCATCCGTACTAGTATAAGGAGTGAACAGAGCATGACCAACCTCATGGGCGACAAGCATATCGTAGAGTTCGTTCGACATCTCATCCTTGAAGATGGGAAGGGTCAGAACACGATTGCGAATATCGAACATTGCAGTATGCGCCTGATGCGAGTGGCGCACAATAATGTTCTCGCAAGCAAGCACCTTGGCAAGAACTGACTTGGATTCTCGATTTACGGTATTCTGCATAGGGCGTAGTATACCATGTTCCGAAAGTTTGTGCAAGCCCTTGGCTCAAGATTATGGTGCGCTCGCAGTAACTTATCAATTTCCGATCTCATTGATCAACCCATTGACTTGGTAAATGAGTTCGGTTACAATGCTCCGCATGAGCATCAGCGCAAACACATTTATCGATACCCTCCGTAACATGGGCATCAACAATCAGTTTGTCACCCGTTCGCAACTTCAGAAGGCGGCAGAGACTCTGAATCTTTCGGCTCCTCCGACTTGGGCGATTGCAGATAGCCGCAAGGTTTCTAGGGGTATCTATTCGATTCCTGAAATCCTTGGTAAGGAGTTCATCAAGGCAACCTCTACGGTCGCAACGGTCGCCCCGATCAGCCATGCGCCTGTTAATGCGGAGGTTCCCGCAGCGACGATGAATCTTGCCGCTGCCGTTCTTGGCATGACCAATGGTGAGCGTGAGTCGCTTATTCCCGAAGTGAATAAGGAGTATGTTGCTTGGGGTCACTACAGCGACATCAATCTTCTTGTGCAGTCGAACAAGTTCTTTACTGCTTACATTACTGGTCTTTCGGGTAATGGCAAGACCACTATGATTGAGCAGATTTGCGCGAATTCGGGTCGAGAGTGTTTCCGCGTGAATATCGTCGGCACTACCGATGAGGACGATCTTATCGGTGGATTCCGCCTTCAGAACGGAAATACTCTTTGGCAGGACGGCCCCGTTGTCGAGGCAATGAAGCGGGGTGCAGTCCTTCTCCTTGACGAGATCGACCTTGGCTCTGAGCGTATTATGTGCCTTCAGTCCGTCCTTGAGGGTAAGGGTGTTTACATCAAGAAGATCAATCAATGGGTGACTCCTACCAAGGGTTTCTGCGTTGTTGCGACTGCAAACACCAAGGGTAAGGGTTCGGACGATGGTCGATTCGTCGGCACTAACATTATGAACGAGGCGTTCCTTGATCGTTTCGATTATACCTTTGAGCAGGAGTATGCGTCGAAGACCATCGAAAAGAAGATTCTCGTCAAGATGATGGCAAAGAATGGCGTGAAGGATGATACCTTTGCCGATAATCTTGTGACTTGGGCAGAAATGATTCGCAAGTCGTTCCTTGACGATGCGGTTGACGAGATCATTTCGACTCGCCGCCTGATCAATATCATCAAGGCGTACTCTGTTTACGGAGACAAGCACAAGGCAATTCGTATGTCTCTCGCTCGTTTCGATAAGGCAACTGGTGACGGGTTCTTCGCAATCTTTACCAAGATTGAGGCTCCCAAGGTCGAGGCTGAACCCGCAAAGGAGGAGGCCAAGGCTCCGACCGATAATTCTGTGCCTTTCTGAAATTTTTGAATTTGGGTATTGACAAATAGAAATAGTTTGGTAGAATAATGGCATGAACAACAATAACAACAATAATACCGTTTCTAACAATTCCGCAAATCTTTCGGTTGTCGATCTCAAGGAGATTTGTAACCTTGCTGAGAGTCGCTACCATGCAGGGGAGAGGGTGACTCTCCTTGGACTCTCAAAGGAGTACGGAGTGAATCCTATTGAGATTCGCAAGGCTCTTCTTGAAAATTATGGCAGTCGCGTTTCCTTTACTCGCGGTCGTGCGGGTGGAATTCGCATCGCCTAATTCGACAACCCCCTCAGCCACCCATAGAAGAAATTCTATGGGTGGATTTATGTCAGACATTTCAAATTCACTTGACACAGAAAATAAATCTGTTACAATGCATCCATTCTACGATGCATATCTTTCCGTACCATTCCGTAAGAAGAATGCAAATGCATATCGCGTTATCGCCAAGCGAATTGGCGCAAGATATGATAGTACGGAGGAACGCTGGTGGATAACTAACTCAAGAATGCGTGATAGTTACGCAGATATTATCGATAATAACTTGTTTTATTCTTGGAAATTTTACTATGACAAATCTGAACATTCGGATATTTACAAACCAAATGTTTACTTGAATGAATTGCCAAAGTTGGAAATGAAAAAACTCTTCGCAGATTCTGATTTGATTAGCAATGTTATTCCATTTAGCAAGTTATCTTCGGTTGGCTTTGTGACAACAAAGAACGCCGAAGCAGTTTGTGTTATCTTCTTGAGTGGATCAAACCATGATTATTTTGAGGACATGGAGAATTTCTTCAAGAAAACTTCTAAGATGCACTTTTCTTCAAAGAACATGATAGTGCCGAAGGATATTGGTCGTAGCATTTGGTCTTATTATTCAGATATAAATACTAAGAACAAGCCAAAACCATTAGATCCTAGATACGCGGCATTCATTATCAACAAGATTCATGGTGTAAATATTAAAGACTATACAAATTGAATTGTGACATTTATTAGTGTTGGGCTACAGCAAAAAGTGTGTGACAGGTTTGAAAAATTAATTAAAATGGTGTGACTTATGGATGATGAAAACATTAACTTTACCAACTCGGGAGACTTTCTACAAAAATTCGCACTCATTTCTGACTTTATGCAAAAGGTTGTTGAAGACCTTGTAAAGGAAGAAATGCTTACTATTTATGTTGACACTGATGGAACATTCTATTACAAGGCCACTGATAAATATATTCAAGACCTGAAAAAGCAGCACGAAGAAGAACTTATTGCTGCTCAAAAGGTCATGTCATTTTCAGAGATCGTAAACTTTCAGGTTAAGTAAAAATGAAGACAAATGATCCAAATGAAAAATCTAAACAAAAAAATAACGATGAAGACTTGGATTCGTGCTATGACGACGATGAGTGGCAAGATCTTAGTGGTAAAGCCAATGAAGGGAAGAAATAGTCTTTTAACCAAGACTATTAGACCTGTTGGGTCATCGACAAAAATCTGTGACAGGTTTGAAAATGATTACAATTTCTGAAAAATTAAATGAAATATCAAATTTAATTGATTTGTCACATCATACAGCAATCAATGGAGATTTTGATTATTCAAATAATTTATACAGAAAAGCCTATATTATGTCAAGAACAATGCTTGAAAATATAGATCATGCAATGCTATCGGATGAAGAAATTAACTTTTTAATTAAAATTATTAAATCCTTTGACTATGAACAATAAAAATATTGAAATTTTCCTTGAAGAAGACAATGGCTACAAGACTTGGATTTGGTCACCAAAGATGACTGAAGAAGAGTTTGTCAACTGGTGGAGCAATCTTACAGATACCGATATTATTAAATATTATTTTAATATCCGCTCTCTCCCAGGAACCATTGTAAAGTGTACAACAAATGATGTTTCAAAGTCTTATTATTGCCATTTCCATGATGTTGATGATTCATTTTTAATCTTCAACGGAAATCGCATACCTTACATTCGTACAACTCGGCGCGATTGGAAGGAGAACTGGGTAGATTATCAGATTAAAATGAATAAAAATATTCCAGTTCTTTAGCCGAGAAATTAGCCAACGGAGCCGAAAGGCTCCGTTGTTTATTACCCCTTAATATCTAAATTTCCACCTGGATTTACTGGACCCATTCCCATTCTTGATCCAGTTCTATAGGCATTTAATGCTCTTATCATATCACCCCTTGATTTTGGTGGTGTGGTAGATCCTGGTAACTCATTTGGAGTTGTACCAGTAACTCTGACCCCGACCCTCCCAATTTGACCACCAAGAACTGGTAGATTTGGATTTGGTAGTTGATTAGTTGTGGTTATTTGACTTTTTGGTATAATTGCTAATTCTTTACCAGGTTCAACTGATTCAGTCCTAACAGGACCATACTTTAAAGAATTTATTGGTGGCAATCTTGGCTTATTGGAAAGTTCTTTCACTCTTTGTATTGCACCTCTGGCTGGTGCAGTTCCAGAACCAACATTCATTTGTTCATTTATTTTTGATAATAGTTGATTAAATTTCATAACAAAATTATTTATATAAATATCTTTATGCCAAGAACAGATCATGCTGAAAATGTTAATAAGAGCCTATCGAGTATGAAGGGTAGACGAAATACATCACCCCAAGCCTTGAGAAGGGAAATGGTAGATCACTATAAAGACATAATAATTGCTGAAATGGCTAAAAAAATAGAGCCACATATGAATGTGTCTATACCACCACATCTTGAAGGCAAATATGACAAATTGTCAAATAGTGGATATTCTGATCAACAAATTAGAAATGTTCTTAAAAAAGAATTATTAGCACACCTATCCCAGCAAGCAAATAAACCAAAACAAAATCCATAAGGAGGTAATATGGAATTCTCTGATAAGATCGATAGAAGTGTTCGAAGAGAAAAGAAACTTCATTTTAACATGTTGAGGAGATGTAAATTATCCAAATCTGGTATTCCAATCGTATCAAAATGTTCGAATTTTGAATGCCAAAGATATAAAACAGAAAAATACAAATATGAAAACTACTGGTAATCAATACATTGCTGAGGTAAAACTTCCAAAATCTATAAAAAGTCTAGCAACCGCTGGACTTCTAGGTTCTGGTTTGTTTGGAATGACTGTCGGTGGTGCAAAGCTTGCTGGTGTTGGTAGATTTGCCCAACAGCCTCAATCATCTGCTGTAGAAAATCAACCAGCACCAGTGGTTGCAAAACAGACAGCACCTGTTGTTCAACAGGCAAAACCAAAACAAACTACCCAATCAAAAGAACAATCTGGTATAATACACCATGATGTGATTAAAAATTTAGTTAAACAAGATGAAGGTCTTAGAACAAAATGTTATAGATGTACAGCTGGTAAATTGACTGTTGGTTATGGTCATAATTTAGATGCCCCAGGATCATTAGGTACTTTCAAGAAAGTTTTTGGTCCAGATGGAGAATCTCTACATAGACAAGTTAGAGGTGGAAAAGAACTCTCTCAAAAACAAGCAGATGATTTATTTTCTGGAGATTACGAATCGCATCTTACTAAAACTAGAGAAATGATACCAGATCTCGAAAAACATTCACCAAATGTTCAGGCAGTTTTAGTCAGCGGAACATATCGCGGACATGTTGGAGATTCTCCAAATTTTAGAAAATTATTCAATGCTGGAAATTATTCAGCAGCAGCAAAAGAATTGCTGGATAGAAAAGAACTAAGAGATCCAAAAGTTGCCCGTGGAGTAAGAGGTCGTATGCAAAGAGATGCACAGATAATATCGGATATTGGTAAATCAAAATAAACCAAAGGTAATATACTTATGAAAAAAATAGACGAAAACTATATTGCTGAAATAAAAATACCAAGATTTGCAAAAAGAGTTGCTATTGCTGGTGCATTGTTTGGTGGATTAATGGCTGCTCCACATATTGCAAAGAAAGTTATTCCAGCAAAACAACCTGTTATCTCTAATACTGGTGATGGACTCCCAGATTTACCCAGAGATACTGGTATTCATTGGAGACAAGAGAATAGTAGATTTTTTGGAAAAACAGATTATATGGATTAAATATAAATACAATTATGAAAAAAGAAGAAAAACCAAAATCAAAAGCAATGGAAAAATTTAAGCCAAGAAGAGTGGAGAGTAAAAAAAGAGTTTTTGGTAAAAAGGATAAATGATATGCCAACCTATGCGTTTAGATGTGAAAAATGTGAAAATACCTTTGATAAATTTCTTTCAATTTCAGAAAGAGAACAACCTTTATCTGAATCCTGTGAAAAGTGTGGATGTAAAAACATTGTGAGGGATTTTACAAATTATTCACAACCAATTGGAACTGACATGAATTTTACTCCAGATAAAAAAACTGGAGGACAATGGTCACAATTGATGGGTAAGATGAAAAAAGGTTTGGCTCCAAGATATCACAAATCTTTGGATAAGGCATCTGATCGAAGAGGATCTAAATGGAATTAAAATCTTATAAGACATTTTTACATGAAAAATATTCGGGTGAAAATTTAAATGAAGCATTTCCATTAATTCCACTCATTCTTGGAGTTGGTGCTAGATTATTGGGTGGTGCTGCAATTAGAGGTGCTGCTGGTGCTGCTGCCAGAGGTGTTGCTGGAGCGGCTGCTAGAACTGGAGTTCGTGGTGTTGCTGCTAGAGGAATAAGATCTGGAGCTGGGGTTTTAAGAAGTAGAACTGGTAGTGCCTTGGCCGCTGATGCTGTTGTTGATTCTATGGCAAACAACAACAATAATAATGCAGCACAGGCAGAACCAACAGCAGAAACTGGACTACCCCCAAAAGATCAAAGCATGATGCCAAGAGCACAAGTACCGATGCAAAAAACTCCATCTGGGGTTGATTCCAGACATCCATCTTCAAATAGAATTGATCCAATGAACAGACTAAATATAAATAGAGTTGGAAATATGCGATGAAAAAAATAAACGAAGAAGAAAAAAGTCCACTACAGCAAATATTTTCAATCAGAACTGGTGGAGATACTGTCGCAGGAAGAACTACAAAACCAAGAAGAAGGTTTCAAGCAATTGAAGCACCACAGGGTGTAAAATCAAGACCTAGATCTGGAAATATAACATTATCTGATTATGTAAATAAGCAATTTGGAAATATTCCTGGGACAAGAATTTCAACTTCTGCCCCATCAAATCCAATGGCAAATCTACCAATTCTTCCACAAAAATTAGCAGCATCATATGATCCATTGATCAATTCAAATGGAACTTTAATTTCAGAAAACATTGTCAAAAAATTACGATCTGCAATAAATCAAATTCTTTCAAATCCACCACACAGCAAGACTGTTGAAAACCTAAAGAAACAATTTAAAAAATAAATTATGATTATTCGTGGAAATTTTAAACATAGCTTCTTAGATATTCCAGAAAAAGAAATAGAAAAGATAGAAGAAAACGGGATGCGATTATATTCGACCCCATCTGGAACTTTTCCATCTGTTACAACTGTAACTGGATGGGAAAAGAGAGTGTTTTTTGCTCAATGGAGAAAAAACAACAAAGATGAATCTGCCAGAGTTTGTGCGCGTGGAAATACTGTACACTCTTTGGCTGAAAAATATCTACTGAACGAAGAATTGAATCTTTCGGAAATTGCAGAGAATGAAAAGCAATTATTTAATTTATTGAAACCAGAAATTGATAAAATTGAAGAAGTTTATGCAATCGAAAAAATGCTTTGGGGTGAGAGAACAGGTCTTGCTGGTAGAGTGGACTGCATAGCCAAATATAAAGGCAAACCCTGTGTAATAGACTTTAAAGGGTCTACAAAGCCAAAATATAAAGAAGATATTGAGAATTACTTTCTTCAAGCAACAGCCTATACATTGTTAGTTCAAGAGAGATGTGGTCTTAAAATATCAGATATCGTTATAATAATTGCAAATGAACAAGGATCACTTCAAGTCTTTGAAGATAAGAATAATAAATATCTAAAGAGATTGGCTGACTCTATTAAAAAATATTACATGGATAATTTTGATGATACCGTTTAAAAAAGAAGATATTAATAAGAAGTACACACCAACCTGGGTTTATTGCAACGACAATTCAAGGTCCAAAAGATTCAGAGATTTGTTCATAAAACAATTTGGTGGTGAATTCATAAAAGAAACCAGACACACATTTATCTGGAGAGAACTTCAAAAAGAAGAAAAGCCAAGAAGAAAATTCGTCTTTGAGGATGCCAATGGTATTGTTTTTGTGGTAGAGAACATGTATGAATTCTGTAAGAAAAACGATCTAAAAAGACCAGCTCTTTATGAGGTAATCTCTGGAAAGAGAAAAAGCCATAAAGGCTACAAATTTATAGCTGAAATTTGATAAATAATTAATATCTAAACCCCACTTTGTGGGGTTTTTTATTATATAAATAATAAAGAATATGAAAGAAGACTTAATTACATCTGACCAGTGGTTTGACGAGGAAGAATTTAATGATTTTTCAAATCAAATGAATGAAGAGGTTTCTGTTCAAACCAGAATGAAGTTGGCTTTGATTGCCAGAAGAACAGCCAAAAGACGAGCATTTTTGACTAAAATAAGGGCAAAAAAGAGAAAAGGATTGCCACAATTAAGAAAAAGGGCAAGAAATCAAGTAAAAGCAGAACTAAAAAGAAGATTGGGTGGTTCTAATTGGTCTAAAATGTCATATGGACAAAGAAAAAGATTAGATGACTTAATATCGAAAAAGAGAAAGTTTGTTGATAGCGTAGTTAAACAAGTTATGCCAAAAGTCTATAAGGGTGAATCTGAAAGACTTAAAAAGGCTGCTGGGAGAAGGGTGAATGAATCTATATTAACTGAAGAGAAGACAAAATCAGAAATAAGAGCATCCGCTACCGATAGAAAGAGAAGACAAAGAGCCAGAGAATCTGAATTAAGACAGATAGATCCAGCAAAATTAGCATTTGTTGTAAGAGACACCACAAATAACAGAATAATGATTGTGGATAAAAATTCTTACGAAAAAGAAAAACATGCAATTTTGGTTAAACCTGAGAATATGACTCTGGAGGTTGCAAAACAATATTCTCAAGATCCATCATTTAAAAATACAGTAACCTCTCAAAGAATATTGGGTGAAAAGATTTCAAAGGAGCAGGAAGTTGCTTCAGCTCAGAAGCCAGCCGAGAAGAAATCCGAGACAAAATCGGAACAAATGCCAATTCCAACAGCATCGGTTCCAATGCAGGATATGACCAAGGTTGACTATTCTTCTGCCACATGGTCACCAATAGTTGCTTTGAATTTGATCAAGGGAATTGATGTTCCAACTCAAGTGAAGAATAAAATGATATCCCCAGATCAGGCAGAGATGTTCAACACATCTGAAAATATTCAATCATTTGCAAGTAAAGTAGCATCTGATTTTGCCGAAAGTTTCTTCAGAACAACTGGTAGACAAATCAATGAATATGAAATTCAAATTATAGACAAGGCTCCAGTTCAAACATCAAAAACATTCCAAGCACTTGGAGTTTATCAAGCAGTTCCAACCACAGACATACTAATGGTTCATTCTTGCTCCGTTGGCAAATCAAATGGTTGCGAGGCTGTTGGTGTTGACCCCTCAGAACAAGTTGTAAAGATAAGCACTAAGTTTGGAAGGACTAATGTCTATACTGGGAAGTTAAATAGAGAAACTAAAGCAGCATTTTCAATAGCATATCAAACATTGAAATCTATATTTGATGAATCACTAACATCATTTGAAAATGGAGAAATTTCCTTCAACGAATCAGATAAAGAATCGATAGAAATATTTAAAAAGAAACTCGATTTGTTCTTCAAGGAAATGGAAAAAGCTGGAATGCAGTATTCCAACGATTATGACAATTCTGTCTTCATGAGTGGCAAATCGACAGACATCAAGAAGAAATTAGATGATGTCATAGGCAAGTTAAATTCCTCTAAGAATTCTTGCGATAAGATTCTACAAGAATTGTTCTCAACCAGCAGAATATTCTTAAAAATATTCTTCACTGAATTGTTAACTGGTCAAATTAAATTTGATAATTCTCAATACGCAGCTTCACACATCTTGGCTATCAATCCAGATAGTGGTGATGTTAAATTTGAAAAATTAGATGAATCCATAATTGATCAAATGCTAGACACAGAGGAAGTTAAATTGAATATTGGTGTTCAAAGCTCAATATGCAACACCGAATGTGAAAATTATGCCTTCAATAAAACAATTCAAATGTATCAGGAAGCATCAAAAGAAATTCCTCAGTTTGACAATCCAGTAATTTTCTGCAACAGATTTTCAAAACCAACAACTCAAGTCAAAGAAAATTATTTCAAGAATTGTTCACTCAGAGTATTATTTGAACAAGATTCATATCTAATGAATCAAACATATCAACAAGTCGAGAAGCAACCAACACCAGCTCAGAAGACAGTCATGTCAGACAACGCATATTCGATGACTGAAACTGATCCAGTTGAGCTTGAAAAGAAGATTTTCGAATATCAATATTATAGAAACTACATGAAGCATTTATACATGAAGATAAAGTCAGCTAAGACTAGTTCTGATAAATTGATGACTTCAATATCACTATTCAATTCAATTCCAGAAATTTTAGACATGACACCAATTGATTTCTACAATGTCATGGAAGAAAAGATGGGAGCCAAGGTAACTCCAATAGTTGTCAATGGAAAACAAAGAATAATTAAAGTAATAAATACTCCAGTATTTGACTACAATAACTTAGAAACCATCGACAATCCTATGGAATCATACTACTCAATTGCCAAAGAATTTCTTGCTGAAAGAAAAGCAAGAAATTATAAAAGAGAATATGAAACTTATCATGGAACAGCAAAGCAAAAGAAAGATAGAGCTGCAAGAAATCTGGCAAGAGCAATAGCAAAGAGAAAAGGTCTTGTTAGAAAAGGTGATGGTAAGGATATAGATCACAAAGACAGAAATCCAAGAAACAATAGTCCATCAAATTTAAGAGTGAGATCAAAATCAGAAAATAGGGCGGATCACAGATAATGGATGTAATATCAGATTTTTCGATATCCACATGGATGGAAATAGGAATAGCCTTATCAGTTCTTATGTTTGGATTTTTAATTGGAACATTAAGACAAATCTTAAAACTTAAAAACAAGACAAAAAAAGATAATAAGATTGATTGGAAAATACATACAGAAATTCATGAACTGTTATCTGAGCTTAGATGCTCGACAGACTCAGCCAGAACTCAATTAGTTCAGTTTCATAATGGTGAGTATTTTATGGATGGAGTTTCAATGAAAAAATTATCACTAACTCACGAATCTCTTTCTCAGGGAGTTTCGGCAGAGGGGGATAAAGTAAAAGGTTTATTGATTTCTTTATTCAGTCCAGTAATTGATAAGATATTAAAAGATGAATCTAAGATACATCTAACGAAAGATGAGCCAGAATCATTTGCAAAAAACTTTCTACTGTCAAGCAATGTAAATGCATATTGCGTTCTTCCAGTAAAGCACGAAAATATTATCTCTGGATACATCGCAGTTCATTGGTGTGCCAGTGGTAAAGTAAAAGAAGCTCTGGATAATTCCAAAGAAATAACAGATAAAATTAAATTTATCAGAAATCAAATACAAATTCAATTAGATGATCAGATGAGGGTAAAATGATAAACGAAGTGTATAAAAAATCTGGATTGGGTAGATGGTTTCATGGAGAGTCTGCAACCAAGGAACCTGGTTGGGATCGTTACAATTCTGAAGGTAAAAGAGTTGGTAAATGCGGAGATGCTAAAACTGGATCACCATACTCGGCCTGCCTATCCAAACAAAAAGCAAGAAAACTTGGCAAGAGCAAAATAGCCTCATTTGTTAAAAGAAAAAGAAGGAAACAAAAAATGCTTGGAAGAGGTAGAAAAGGTGTTGGTGGTAAAGGAATGTCTCCAATATTTGTTAAAACTGGAATAAATGAGGCAGTTGATAAGTCTTCAATGAAATGCAACAAACCAAGACCTTCTACAAGACCAGGAAAAAAGATGATGGTCAAAGCCTGTGAAGGTGGAAGAGAAAAAATAGTACACTTCGGAGCAAAAGGATACGGACACAACTACTCCTCTGCTGCTAGAAAATCATTCAGAGCCAGACACAAGTGTGGTGAGAAGAAGTCTAAATTGAGTGCTCAATACTGGGCCTGTAGAAAATTATGGGCTGGACCAAAGGGATCAACAGCACCCTGTCCAGAGAATAGACAATGTAAAGAAAATACTCATTTGAATTTTATTGGAAAACTTCTTCTTGAGGCAAAAAAGAAAAAGAAAAAGAAAAAAAGCAAGAATGTTCCAACAGATTCAGAACTATGGTCAAGAGCCATACAAGCCGCTAAGAGCAAATTTGATGTATATCCAAGTGCTTATGCGAATGCTTGGGCATCAAAATGGTACAAGGAGCATGGGGGAGATTGGAAAGCATCTAAATAAGAATAGGAACTACAATGGAAATTAACAAGAAAAAAAGACATAAAGTAATGTTGGCTTTGAAGAAAAATCTTCCATATTTTAAGAAGAAATATGGAAAAAGAGCCGAAGATGTTCTTCAAGGAACCGCAACAAAGGTTTCAATGGAAGAAAGAATCTCAAATGCTTTGGATATGTTGGTTGAGGAAGTAGTAAATCCAGAAAATCAACCAATGACCAAGGCCGAAATAATTCGTAGAGATAGATTGGCAAAAAGTAAAAAAATAAGAGATTATGTTTCAATAGTGAATCCAAAGGATAAAAGTTTAAACAATGCTGCTCATAGATATGCAACTTATATCGTAATGAGAATGCGTGGATCTAAGAGAGGAAAAGCAAAACCAACTGAAACTAAATCAAGAAAGAAAAAGGGTAAGAAATGACAGACTATAAAAAAATAATCAATCTATTGCTAGAAGACACTGCAACCTCACTTCCAGGTGCATTTGATGGCTTTCCATCTTTCTTTGAAAATGAAAGATCGATGAGAGATGCCCAGAGCGACTATGGACTCTACAGAAGCGATTCATCACAAATCAATAGAGTAAATGCTTTTGCCAATTCCTTCCTTTCTGGAAGCTATATCGACCCAGATGGTGCATTGATGCATCTAAGAGCAAAACTAAATCATGCTGGTTTAGATTTTGATTACACTAGAAAAACAAAACTTAAAGAAGGTTACAACACCTTCCTATTGAATAGATTTGGTGAAATATTTGGAACAACTCCAACCACAAATCTATTGAAAGACGGTTTTGATCGCGGTAAGGATTACATTCCACTACAGTTGAGTTTTAATCTTATCAAGGCTCCAACTGGAAAGATGTACTTCTCACAAATTCAAATTGAACCAACATCAATTATGAATATGGCAAATGTCATTGCTCCACTATCTCCTGTAGAGGAAGAAGTATTCGATGAGTCTGGTGAACTTCTTCTAGAATCTAAGGATATGGTTGGAAGTGTAACCAATATGATCATGAAGAACAAGGAAATCAAAACAAAAGTCCTTGAGCCAATCTTCAAGAGTCTAATGAGCATGAAGAGAAAGAAGAAGTTGACCAAAGATGAGACTGTAAATAGGCTCAAATTTGCGGCCAAATCCTCCCTAAAAAGACTCACGAACATGGGTAAAATCAAGCAAGGAAGCTACAACGATGCTATGGTCGGTAAGTTGGCTAATTCACTATACAAGAAGTTCCAAACAATGGAGACACTTACCAGCGAATAAATAAACATATGGATGACAAGTTGACACAGGATAATTTTATCCTTTTTACTATGAAAGCTTATGAGAATCCTAATTGTTTAGGATTCTCTGAGTTTAAAGAGGACTTGAATAGAATTAAGTACATAAAAAGATTATTATTAAAATACAAAAATAATAAAATATTAAAAGAAATATTGATTTTAAATCATATAATAATTCTTCAAAATGTATTTGGTCCTAGAAATTGTTCAAGAATATTATTTTTTAAAATTCCAAAAGACTTGCATTCATATTTAAAATCATTTCTAGACTACCTAAACTACACACCATCGGATATTCCAGAAATTAATATAAATAGTATTGAGACTGATAAAAAAATAATAGAAATATTAAATAGCATTAAATGAAAAAGTCCAAAAAGGCATCCTCTTATTTTTTAAATGATTTAGTTTCTGCATTTACAATGCATAAATTTATAACTTCAATATCCACACCATTCAAGAAAATGAAGATTTACAAAAATGGAATCATAGATGCCGAAGGCAATATACTAAAAGAAAAAGAAATAACTCCATATGATCGAATGATTGTTGGTATTAAGAGATTATTACTACAAATTCCAAATCCAAATACAAAAGCTAAATTAAAGAATATGACAACCTCTATACAGTTCTTTGCTGAAAGTTCAGCTTCTGTTGGTGGTGATCCTGAATATATTTTCAATGAGATAATGAAATATTTGGAAGAAGAAATGCTTGCTGGTGGTTCTGGAATAGCTGGAATGGGAACAGATGCAGAAAATATTCCAGTATCAACAAGAGCGCAAAAAAAATATACAAGTTCTACTAGAAAGAAAAATATTCGTAATATTTTAGGTAGAATGAATGTAAGCGATGAATCATATTAGGAGATAAAATGCCCACAGAATTAATCTCGTTAATCGCTGGCTCTGCTACTGGGTTTATTTTTCGCTATATGGCAGAGAAGAGACAATCCGAAGCAGAAAACTTCAAAAGATTGTTAGATGCGAATAAGCAAACGACCGACAACCAAGATAAAGCAGTTCAAAGAGTTTCGGTCGATGCTGGTAAAGCGGTAAGACAAATTATAGTTCTTATGGTGCTATTCGGCACAATTGCTGCACCATTTGTTCTTCCATTCTTCGGTATTCCAACAATCGTAGAAGTTACCCAAACAAATCCAGAAGTTCTATTTGGATTGATTCCAGAAACAAAAGAGACAATTTTTCAAACTGTAAATGGATACTTATTCACTCAGGAGAATCGTCAAATTCTTGTAAGTATCGTAGGATTCTACTTTGGTAGTGCAGCAGCAGGAAATAAATCATGAAAAAAATACTAATAACATTCTTTATTTTATCCTTGTTTCTTCTAGCTTCGTGTAGCTCGGTCGTTTGTGCCCCAAATCCCCTTGAAAAGCAAAATGACATAATCAATAAACCAACAAATACTGTTGTTGCACATGATACAGTTGCTGAACTTCCAAAAGGATCTTGGGTAAAAACTGATCTAGATGAAAAAACACAGGTAGTTTTAGAAGAAGATACTTTAGTCTATATTAAACCAGAAATAAAAACTGACCCACCATCAAAACCACAAGAAGTAATTCTTCCAAAGAATACATCAATAATTCTTCCAGAAAACACATATCTTCAGACATCAGATCAAACGAAAGTAAAGCTAGAAGCATCTACGCAAGTAACTCTACCCGTTGGTACAGAAATAACAATCACAAAAGTTAACTGGTATGCAATACTTTTTTATAGCTTCTTAGTTGTTGTTGCTGCATGGTATTACATGCAAAATAAAAATGAAGATAAAAATCAAGATGGATATGTGGATGAAGAGTCAGAAAATAGATCTAAATCTTAATATTATTATATAAGTATTTGCAAATATAATAAGAATCAACAATATCAGAAACAGGACTTTTAATCTCGCTACTATTTGGCGAGATTATGTCTTTTATTGGAACATTTGTTTCTTTAACAAATGATTGATACATCAAGTTTTTATCAGCGTTTCCTTTTCCAGATGCCAGCTTCTTGATGTGTGAAGGTGAAACAACTTCAACTGGTATAGAATTTTGATAACATTTGTATTTCAGTATTCCAGTATTCTCAGCTATATGAAAAACTCTACCTTGTGCATTAAAGGCGTAGTCTTCAATTGCCACTTGTTCACATCCCAAAATTTTACTGATGGCCCAATCTGAAATTGTATCGTATCTTTCACACTCTTCGTCGTAATCTTGAAAGTTTTCACCGTGTATATTTTTATTAAATATTGTTGAATATTTTTTTATTGGTGATAAAAAATAAAATTGACAATTATTAAAATTGAAACTTTTACTACCATCAAATATGCAAATTGATGGTCCATTTAAAGAGTAATCGATTCCTGATATTAACATTATGAAAAAGGTGGAACTGTTGCGATATATTCATCAATGCTTGAATATAAATCTCTATTATTTCCAGTTATAATAGAATACCCCCCAGAATTTGTATTACTTGTTCCATTAATTACACTGTAAATACCTTCTGTTCTAAGACTAGTTCTTGGATCTTGCGAACCAATTAATGCTATACGATCAGGATAATCCGACAGATAAAATGCTAATTCATCTGAAAGATTATTATTTTTATATTTGTTATAAATAAATGTTTCTTGAATTCTTCCATTTGTTCTAACACCAAATGTTGTTTTAGTTTTATCAAACATTAAAAATTGACTGTTAATATCTCTAATTGCAATTGGTCCAAAATATTCTATATTTGATGCTCCTATATTTTGTAATGTAAAATATTTTTTAAAAGTTATATATCTTATTTTAAAATTAGAAACAGCTTCATCAAAAACAGCATCATATATTTTTGTGTTATTTTTTAAATTTCCAACAATTAAATCCGAAAGAATATCATTGGATATTGTATATTGCTTTGAAAAATTATCTTGCATTTCATTTAATTCGGATGCCTGCAAATTTACTCCAGGTTTAAAACCAATTTGAAGTATTCCCCTTCCCTCACTTTCATGCTTTAAAAATCTAGAAGCATACTTTTTATCATTTAAAAAAGTATTTTGATTAAAATCAAAATATGTAATTTGATAAGTTTCTGCGATCTCTCCAGACTGAAATCCAACTATTAATGGCTCCAATGAATAACCAGATGATTTCATAAACTCATTAGCTGTTTCAAAAAATTCATCTGTAAAACGAACTGCTTCAGCACTTATATAAGCTAAAACAGTTTCATTATTAAGATTTATGAATCCAGAACTGAAACTATCTCCTGTAAACTGTCTATTAGTTCCAGCATTAATGAAATCTTCAGCTTCTGTTAAGGAATTACTACTTTCACCTATAGATTTTCCTTTTACAACAACATGTCCACTACCTCTAACACTATATGTTTTTGTGTTATTAGAAATTTCTCCATGTTTTACTATTTTACTATAACATTTAACTTGGTTAAGATCAACCCAATTGGAATTGGGTAATTCTATTAAATTATATTCATAACTATAATTTATACTTGAATCGTAACAAAGACATTCTTGTGATTGAACAGTACATCTCAACAATCTAAATGTACCATTTTCAGCAGCAGCAACTGCTTCTTCTTCTGTATTAAATGGTCTATATACTTGATTATTTTTTCCAATAAAACGAAAATTAGGCCATAAAGTTCTAGCCCCTTTATAATCACCACCAGTTAAATTGCAAAAAGTAGAATAGCAGTGACCACACATCAAAATATGTCTAGGTGTTAATAAAATTGCTTGCCATGTCAACCATGAGTTATAGTTGTCTAAATTAAAAAAACCTGTTCTATCTGGATATCCCAATTCGTGTGATGTTGCATCATTTTGATCAAAAAACTGACCATTTCCTGGAATAAGATTTGCATCAAAAGTTCTAGGCCGAGCTGAGACTCCAGTTAAGTCCACATTAACTGAAATATTTTGAGCATATTCAGTTGCTGAATTTAATCTTATTGGTTCAAATGATATTCTTCTACCTATGAGAAATCCATTATCATTTACTATATCTGAAAAATGATAATTAAGCTCTTCATTGTATAAATCATCTAGAACTATTTGTCTGTCCTGTCCAGTTTCTGGATCATTAATTATATAAGGTGACCCATATCTAGTTCCTGGACCAAATTCAAATCTTGCGTGATATTTTGATGAGAAATTTTTCAGATGTGCCATAATAGTATTTATTTAAGAAAAATCCCCCTTTCGGGGGATTTTTCAATCAATCCTTATTCCAAGGAAGTTTACCATTTACCCAATTCCATAATGGAGTTCCAATTAGAGCACCAGCTACAAACACAACTACTGAATAAAAAACTGTACCTAAAGTGCTAGAAAAAACTTGTGTTAGATCCATTTGATCTCCTTTCTTTAAATATTTATATAAGGACTATAAAGTTCTGAACTTGACTTTTGTTTCATATCCAACAATAATTTGATATAATTGATAAAATCTACAGAAGATTTAAATTTATTACCAAACTGGTGTTTGTGTCTTTCATCTCCAGAAAAAGATTCTGGTAGAATTTGCAATATAGAATTTGGAACTAAAATAGAATTTCTTGTAATATTTTTATCTGGATTAATCTCACCTCTTATATTCTGTTTCTCAATTAAGTGATATGCGATTATTGCACCATATAAATCACACCAATAATAATTATGACCAGATGAACAACAATTTGGAGACGATAATCGTTTCTCAATAAATTCATTATATTCACTCTTTACCTCGACAGCTGCTGGAGCATCTTTGAGGAAATAATATCTTTCTTGAATTTCCGCCCCTGTTGAATCGGTTCTGCTTATAAATGGAGTTCTTGTTGGTGCTCCCTGCCACAATGAACGAATGAATTCAACATCTCCCATTTCACTGGTCATATGTGGACCACCCAATCCATTTGGTTCTGCTGGACAACATAGTGATGTTGACCAATCGTCATCAGAAATGACATTCCATCCGAGATAAGGATTTGCTTCTCCATTTGTTTTGAATGGGTGCGATTCAATATAAACTCTATCTTTTCCTATCTTATTATTGATCCATTTCCAGAAACTCCACCATCCTTTTTGCAATTCGATACATTGTCTCTCAAATGGAATGTTCTTTCCTGGAATTGGTCCAGCTGCGACACAAGCTGCATCGAATCCGATCCTACAATTGGCTTCAATTAATGGGGCAACTGAATTTTTTAATCTAGTCAATGCTCCAGATGGTGATCTCTTAAAATGTTCTTCCCATCTGTCTATATAAACACCATATGCAGAATCCGATATGTGTGGATCAGCAAGACTTCCAACATAGACGATCAAATCAATTGGTTCAGACGGATTAAACCATGCATCCTTTCCTACCGTCCACGAATCCCAAGTAGCCTGATCAAGCGTTCCTTGCTGACCAGTAGTCAATGCTTTGATTACAGACACGAAGTCATTTACTAACCAAGGCATTTTTGTATTTTGTACTTCACCATTAATGGTTAATCCATTTTTTGCGTTTAAAAACTGATCTATTTCATAAACCAAAAACTGTGATTTTCCTCTTGCAACTTTACCAAATGGATTGTGAAAATGAAACTTTCTTGCTCCCCATTGATACCACTTTTTCAACGACCAAGGATTCAATTCACCTGGATATGGATTGTAATTATCTTCCAGTGTAATAAATCTTTTCCATGTGAATGTGGATTCTTCCCCACCCCATCCAACAGCTCTTCTGAACTCTCCAGGTTTATTGCTATCTACAGTTTCTTCTCCATCAAATCCAAACGATACTCTAAATTTATCATTAAAAAGTTTTTGTGCGATTTCTATATTTTCCATTATTTGTTCCATTTACTGAATATATGAGATATATCTTCTGCGTTTACATGACCATCTTTATTGTAATCACCTTCTGCTCCAACTCCAAGAAGACCCCAGTTGGAGAGAATCTTACCTAAATCTATTGCGTTATAATAAACATCTGGATCTATCCAATCAAAGTCATATCGTACTCCGACAGGCCCAAGTCTTGGTTCGTTTTCTGTCACATAATCATTAGCAGCAGCATCATAAATGTCTGGTTTTCCTGCGGAAACATATTCTGCCTGATGTGCAGACATCAACCATCTACCATTAATTGTTGTTCCATACCATACTGGATCTTGTGTGGTATAGTTCCATTTGATTTGCTTAAGGTTCTGAACCAATGCAGTGTGAGGGCCGTAATTGGGCATCTTGCCGATACCAGATGTCCAGTTGCTACCAATATTGGTGTTACGAATTATAACATTGTAGGACTCAGTGATATGCAAACCACGCATCCAACTTGTGCTTGGTTCGTATGATCCGACACGACCGCCTTGAAACACAACATCGTCAATCACAACATCTACCGCACCCTGACCAAAGATACCCTGTGACCAAATGGGATCAAAGCGATCTTTGGGTCTGTACTTATACAGGATGCTGTTGGTTATTCCGTAGTCGCAGTTTGGTTCAAAACCAGAAAACCATTGCATCAGATCGGGATGTGCCTCTGTGCAGTTTTCCATTCCGCTGTTGCATCCAACATTTCCGTAGTTCTTGAATGTTGATGTGGCAATGAGTGCGCCCTTGCCAGTAAGATCGCTTTCTATATTTTCTATATCACAACGAATCATCACAGTAGCAAATCCACTCCATAAGTTTGAAATAGTGCAATCGAACGCTTCGATATGATCCCATCCACCACCCGCCATGCCTGTAATCTGATTATTGGTTGCAGTCCAATTGTCAATGGTGCAGTTTACAAGACGGAGTGCCTGACCCTCTTCCCAGTATTGCATTGGAGATGAGGTGGTGGTCATTATAGCACCAACATTTGGACCATTTGCGTGTTGTATGATTAGACCATCAAGTTTCACTCTGTTGGTTCTGAATCCTGCACTATTGCCGATATACCCAATACGAGCAGAAACTTGATTGTTTGGATTATTCTTTACAGTAACATAGCGATATTTGTTTCCATGATATCCTGCCCAGTATTGAGCGGCCCAAGCATGATCTCCTTCGGAGAGATAGATGGTGATACCATCAAGATTTCCATTAATTGATTTGGACACCATAGCATTATAAAGAGTTTTCTTTGGTAATGCTTCTGTTCCTGGATTTGCGTCATTTCCCCAAGTTGCAACATACACCACGGGTTTAGACAAAGTATTGTTAAAGTCTGATGCAAATTGTAATGGTTCTACACCCATTGCTGTGAACTTCCATGTTGCGTTTCTCAAAGTATCAACAAATGGTGCATATTGCGGACGAGATTTGATGGTTCCTCTTCCTAAAATGAATGGAGTTCCACTATTAGGATAGATGACCGCCGTAAGAACATTCTTCTCTGCATCTGGGAGTGGACCAATATCTACCCAATATCCATTAATGTTTTCATGTATAGTCTTTTCAAAGACACTATAAACAGGTCCACCGTTTAATTGAAAGTCAACTTTAGCAATATCAGTAAAATGATATGCGAGCAATCCTACTCTAGTTGGTTGGTTGATTGTTTCGAATTGTGGACTCACCCAACGAGCAACCACTCGGTTTTGGTATCCATATGCTGTAGGATCTCCGACCGCTGCTGGTTGTTCTGGAACAAAGTTTGGATTATTTCCCGACTGAATCTGTCCATAACAAATAGTTGAAACTAATAATAAAAATAGTGCTGATAAAATTTTCATTTTTATTTCCTTTTAGTTACAAGGCCATGTTATGTCTCTGCATTCTCCTGGGCAGGGACTCGTCCAGTTTACTACTTTGACATTTGGTTCTATGAGATATTTTGGTGATCCAGCAACAGGCTGCGTATCACCAAAATCTGAAAGACTGCCGCAATAGTTCTCTATTAGGACATTCTTGAGTTGAAGTCTTGGATTGGCGGTGAACTGATCTGGACGCTTGAAGCGCAAGGTCTGATCTGATTGGGTGACATTCTTGATGAGGAGATGGTTAGTATCCATCTCCCACCATCCACCAGCAGATGTCGCCACATTCTGCTCTATGTCGATGTTGACGAGTGCAACATCATCGAAACGCTCGGTTCCAGGCGAGAAGTATTCATACATCATTCCCTGACCCCAAAAGTTACGCATGAAGATGTTGTACATGATGTGGTTCTCCCTGAGAATTGGAGAACCTTCCGTGCCAAACCAATGCCACCCGTCAAGGTGATCACTACCTATTCTCACTGGTTCATATGCCTGTGCATTGATCGTGAGGAAAGCTCCGCTAAATGGAGTATCTCCAGGTCTTACGCAGTGGTAGTTGATGACCATTTGATTCGATCTTACATTTCCACGGGTGTTGAAAGATGAGCAGTTGGTGACATGGACGGCAGAGAATGAGCCAATTGTTCCGTTTCCAAGTGCAAATCCACCACCATATGCTGGATCTGCCCATGTTCCATCGGGATTGTAAGCCTCATAGATCGCATGGCAGCGGTTTGCCCAGAAGTACGATGAAGTGTTGTTTCCGTTTCTGAAATAGGTGTTTGGTCTTGCAGGATCGGTGTAGAAAGTCACATCCTCCACCTTGATGAAGTTGACTCTCAATCCACCCGCAGGGTTGCCGTTGAGTTTGACTTGCTCTCTTGTCAAGCCAGGTGCAGGACGGAAAGTCAAGTATCTTTCAAATGTCTGACATCCGTGGTTGTTGTATGCACCGACAGATATGAGATTCAAACCTTCCATAAGGTAGATCGTTCCACCGTCTGCCTTTCCATAGTTTGTCTTGAAGTGCTTGAGGGCACGACCCATGCTATTGAATGGATTCGCTTGGCTACCGTCACCAGTAGTGTCGTTTCCATTTGGGGAAATGTATGCTGCAAAATATGGAAGTGTGCCGTATCCATTGAGAACCACAAGCATTCCGTGATTCCCCTGAAGATACTGCTGCTGATTTGGATAGGTTGGTCCGTTGTTTGTCAGATTTCCCTGTAGAACCCTTGGAATGCCTATGTTTGGATAGACAATCGCACGGATTTCAATGACTCCATCAGCGTGGTCGAGTGGATCGATCTTGACGAAATACTCCTCGACATTATTATCTGGATTTAACTTTGGTTCATAAACAGACTTCCATGCTCCCCCGTTCACTGAGAAATCAACTCGGTTGATTCCGTTTACATGGAATGCCACCACACCGACTGAGAATGTGCTTGTGTACTCGCTGCGTGGAACTGTTGTCCATCGGGCGATTGCCTTGGCATCGAATGCCCAATCGGATGGTGTGCCGATGGAGGGAGGTTGAGCGGTTTCTTCTGTGAATCCATCACCGATCTCAGCATAGTCATCTTGACCAAGAAAGATAGCAATATCTTCTGGACCTACAGACCCATTTCCGTCTAGGTCATAGGTTGCATTGTTTGTTCCCCAAGCATTAAGAAGTCTGGCAAGCTCTTTTGGGTCATAGTCCGCTCTTAAGTTTTGAACCATCGCCAAAATAGCCACAAGAAAAATAATTATTTTCATAATTTCTCCTTGCTATTGCTATTTATATAAATAACTTTTGGGAGAAATTATGAAAGAATTAGTAGAATATTATAAATCATTTTTAGCAGAAGCACAAATAGGTGCTGATTATCCAGACACACCAGAAGGTAGAGCCATGCTTTCTAGACATCATAAGAAAGTATATTCTTTAATTTCTAAAGCAAAAGATAAAGATACAAAAGAAAGATTATATTTAATTGGTAGAAAATTGGGAATGGATCTTCACAGACAGGGAGAAGATATAGCATTAAGAGTTCCAGGTGGTCAAAGTAGAGTAACAAGAATAAATATTTCAACTGGACCAAAGAATAAAGAAGAAGAAGGATTCTTAAGAAGTGGATTAGGTCTTGGGGTTAGAATTCCAAATAGACCAGAACAAGTAAAAAGTGGAATAGATGCGCTAGAAAAATTAAGAGGTAAAGGATCTTATACTGGTCCCAGACAGAGAAAGAAAAGATAAAAAATAACCCTCAGAAATGAGGGTTATTTTATTTGAGTGTGTTATTATTATGTTTACATTTAATCACTGTTCTGCTTATAATATAAAGACCACCTAAAATTGCCCCAGCAATTATAAAATATTTTTTAATTTCTGAATCTTCTTTACTATTATCAAGTATTGCTAAAATTATTGGTGAAATTGTTACCCAAAATTCTGATGTTTTTGTTCCTGATTTTATTTCTTCAATATCCATTAAAATATTTATAATAAAAAGAAACAACCCCCACTAGTAGGGGGTTGTCGGACCTGAGATGCTATCTCAGGTGGGGTTACTTGTTATCGAATCCTAATCCTCGTTCGATATAATGCTCTGAGCAATGTTCGAACTCAAAGTATTTCTTTGCAAAATTCTTTACTATATTTATATCAAATTTATTGCAAGAATATACATCTAGAGTAATAAATCTAGTTGGTTCAAGGGAATGGATCTGAATTCCAGACTCAATCAGTGGTATCCAACCACTAACTCCTGCCTTTTCTGGATACAACTCAATACCATTATTTGTTGGTGCATGGATGACTGTTGGCTGACTCATTCTTGTCATACCGATTTCATCAACGATTTTCTCTAAAAATCTATAATGCAATTCTAAATCATCTGCCGCGCCTACACGACATTTATACATGTCCAGTAAATATGAATATCCAAACGGTTTCATTTATTCTCCATTTAATTTTGAGTAAGATCAACTAACTCACAGCCGTCAGCACTACATGCCATAGTTTGTGAACTCTTAGTTGTATCAGATTTTTCGTAGTTCTTCAGCAATGACCAATCTACATCTTTTGGCATTTCTAGAGCCAAAGCAGTATATGCAATCTTGGTGCATTCCTGATACGGAGCCTGTCTATAGGTATGATCTGAATGTGGTAGGAATGAAATTCCAGAAATTTCATCAAAATTCTTGTAAACCCAAGCACCGACTTCCATCCATTCATGCTCTTTTACAGTAATAGTTATACTTGGTTTATGCTCACACCAATGACGCTGATAAGTTAACCACAATTCAAGATGTTCAATTGCGGTAAGATCGTTGCGAGTTACAGATCCTTCTGCTTTCATGGGGAATGAAAACACCATAGTGTGGTCTGGTTTCATGACACATGGTTCCGCAGGGAATCCCATTTCCATCATCATTTGACATAGAGGATCTTTACGATCAGCACGAACTGTACGAATGTAATATTCACTATGTCTAGCGTGTATTCCAGAGGCTGCGTCAACTAATTGCGACACTGTTCCAGATGGCTTTATGCAAGTAATTGCTGCTGATGGATTTATCTGTATTTTTTCAGACCATTCTTTGTTTGTGTCTATGGCTACTTTTTTCAGTTCTTCAAGAACAACAGATAATAATCTTTGATCCTTTGTACGCATCAAAACATTATCCATTATTCCCGTCATAGAAACACCAAGTAAAGCTTCTTCTTTGCAATTCTTTTCCCATGTTGATGAAAGATATGGGAAGTGTGTTAAAGATGATTGCCATGTTCCAAGAATCGTTGCCAATCTTATCTTTTTAGCAATAGTATCTTGAGTGTCATGTGGACGAATTACAACTTCTGTTAAGTTGCAAAATTCTTTGTCTCTAAGAATAATCTCAGAGCAGGGATTAGTTCCAAATTCATGATTTGGATTTCTACGATCTCCTAGTTTTGCCACAGTTTTTTGTGCTGCTGAACGGTTAAATATCCCACGCTCGCCGCTTTTGCTTTTATAGAGAGAGATCCACTCTTCCATAAAAGTTCCAATTTCTGGCTTTTCCTTATAGGCAACCGAATTGTTTGCCAAGGCTCGTTGTCCATTTTGTTCCCACCAAGCACCGCTTTTAGCTTCTCGCATTCTTTCGTCTGTGAGATTAGACAATGAAATAAGAGCAGAGCGTCTAACGCCTCCAACAACGACAATCTCTGCGATTTTGCAAACAACATCGTGGCATTCAATGGAAGTAAGTTTTCTTCCTGCCGCTCTTTTAAAAGTATCCACGGTAAATTGAAAGAGATCTTCAAGAGGTCTTGGCCCCGAAGCTCTACCACCAAAGGTTTTGAGTCTAGCCCCAGAAGGACGAATTTTTGACAAGTCCCATTTAGGAATTTGACCTCCAATAAGTAAGGATAATAATTCTCTGTACGCTTTAGCCCAACCAGCCTTACTGTCCTGTACCACAATAACGGTTTCTGAATTAGAAAAGTTTTCAGCGATTGTAGGAAGTTTTTCAACATATTGTCTCTCCACAGAAAAACCTACTCCTGTACCACACATCAAAATGTATAGAATTTCATCAAATGATCTGATATTGTTTACTGCGACATATGAACAATTATATCCTGCTGTATTGTCTCTCTTTAAAGCCTCACCAGCGGTCATCAATGCTCTCATGGATGGCATTATTTCCAAGTTGAGAACTGATTCTTCTAACTCGTTTCTTAATGCTGTTGGAATTTTATAATTATGATTTTTTAAAAGATGATCCTCAAAAAAATCAAAATAACGATTAACTGTCTCAGGCCAAGATTCTCTTCTATTTTCTTCCTCTAACCATCTAGAATATCTTGACTTGTAAATAAACTCTTGATAAAGTGTTGGTAAATTGTTCATAAAAACCTCGTCTTCTATTTATTCTGGTTGTAGAGCCTTCCAAGAGACGGGGAACAATGGCTCTATTAACTCCCCAATTGCCTTCGCGTAATTTTGAACTTCCCACTGTGCATGTGCTTCAATTCTTTGCACATACACCCTAGAAAATGCTGAAAGTGAACCTGTCCACCACCATTCAGTATATAATGATTGTGGCAATGCCGCTCTTGCTTGCTCTGGTGCGACTCCACAGGACAAAAGTTCTTCATAAACTTCTAAAGAATCATCGCATAAATTTGTAAAAATATCTGTCAAATATGAAGGGGATTGAATAAAGCCAGAACTTCCCTGTTTTGCACCATTAGTTGGTGCGGATCTCCAAAATGGAATATAAAATTCTGGTTTATCAGTAACATACCTACGGGAAATTTCATTCATAACCAAACCGACTTGATGCTTCCCAAGTTGAGCACGAACAAATATTGGAGCCTTGATTCTCAAAGTAATTTGTGGATGTGCGAACGGAGTCCAATGCTGATGTTTGGCTAGATATTTAATTAATTTAACATCTCTCTCTGAAAGACTTTTACTGGGAATGTGTGAATCTGCAATATCCCATTCACTTTCCTTATTAAAGGAAACTCTAGCAGCATTCACAACTGTTAAATCAGAACCCATCCAATCTACAAGTTCGACATGACCATTATCTAGAACATTAATCTTCTTGTTTTCCATCATCCTCATCCTTGACATAATTTAATTTTATTCCCTGAACATCTTCTTCTGTGAATGTTTTTGCATAATCACTGGCTCTCTTAAAAAGCTCTGGATCATTATTCTTTATATAATATGCAAAATGCTCATTGAACTTTAAAAAAGCTTCCATAATTTTTTGGGCTTTATAGTCGTTTTTATCAGAATCGTCTTCGTATTCTTCTTTATAATTCATATTTTTTTCCATTTATTAAATACAAGTTTGGCTCTTAGACCATCGTAAATATTGTTCATAATTATACCATAAACATCCAAATTGGCAAGAACCATTTCATTTATATCCTTTTGTCTTACGGATTTTGGAAATATGCATACTTTTTTGTTTTGACTTATCAAATGATCCATCAGGGAAACTACTTCAATATTATACGGTTGATTATCCAAAATATACACAGCATTTGAATCATCGATCTCTTTGGAGATATTTCTCATCTTTGATAAACCAAGAGTGGCTAATCCATTTGAAACAAACATAGAATCAAATGGACCCTCCAATATGAAAAATTGTTTATTTGTATCAACCCTTGAATAATTAAAGTAGCAAGAAGATTCATTTTTCTTTAAGGTAATATACTTCATTTTGGAATTTTTATCAAATGATCTACCTTGAATTCCACAAAGACCATTTTTACCTTCGATTTTAATAATTAACCGATCTTCTTCTAAAAATTTGTCCTTATACGCCTCGTCAAATTCCTCTGCAACCTTTGAAAAGTTTTCGCTATATGCCAAACTGGACCAAAATTTTCTAGGAATTCTTCTGCTGTCGAGATACAGTCTTGCCTTATGGGATGATGGGAGTTTTTCAATAGCCTGTAAAGAATTTACAGTGGCTTCTTTTTGGTCTTCTGGTTTCCTATAAACAACCTCCTGATAATCACGAACATCCTTGAATTTTTCAAAATTATATTCTTTAGCCAATGCGGGAGACACTTGCTCTAGAAAAGAATATAAATTCAAAGAGACTCCACAGTTATGACACTTGTAAAAATAAGTATCTTTACTGCTAAAGAAATAGCCTCTGGCTTTATTTTTATTCTGTGAAGAATCACCACATATCTTACATCTACAATTTGCTAGATCATCATCCTTCCACTTGAACTTTTCAAGTTGCGAAGAAACCATATTGATAAATTTTTTATCGATATAAAGACTCATCAAAAATTCCAGTTTGATACATTAATTTTATCTGTACTTATTTTTGACTTTGAAAAGAAATCTTCAGGGTTTGATTTTTTGATCTCTGTGCTGTTTTCATCAACATCATATAGTTTCATTTTTGCTCGGTTGATTCCGACAATAAATTTTCTGTTTTGATAAGTGTCATTATATCTGTTTTTCAACTGCTTCACCATCACCTGATTCAGACTTTCCAATTCTTCGGTGCTAATCAATGCAAACATCAAATCGGATGTGGCTGGCAAACCAAATGATTCTGAAGTATTCGTCAAATCAGGATCTGAGTTTGAATATCCCTCCCTATTAGTCTGTGTCGCCGTAAAAACAGGAACATTATATTCAACAGCAAGTCCTCTTAATTCCTCAGCAATGGATTTAACAATTGTGTATGAATTTGCATTGGATGATGATCTAATCCTTACAGAAGAGCAGATGTTTAGATAATCGATAAAGATGATGTCTGGCTTGAACTTCTTCTTCAACCATAATTCATCAAGCAAGAATCTAAAATGATTTGCATTTGCTGTTGCTGTAGGATATTCTTTTATGATCAATCTTCCCTTAAAACCACCACACATATTAAGAATTTTCTTCTCATATGCAAGTTTTGGTAGTTGCTTTAATTCATCCATGGTAACATCTAGAATATTTGCATCGATTCTTTCTGCAATTTTTTCCTCAGACATCTCACATGTGATATACAAAACATTTAAATTTTGTTTCAAACAATTAGCAGCATGATGGCACAGAAACAAAGACTTACCAACGCCAGTTCCAGCCATTACTACAGACAATGTTTTCGAAGAAACACCACCCCGTGTGATCGCATTAAAATAATGAAGATCGAATGGAATTTTCTTTTCCACAGCATGATAAAAATCATATCTCTTCATATAATCTTCAACATAGTCATGTCCTATGTTTGAATCGAAAGACACAGACAATGCTTTGGCTAGAATATCTGGAATTGCAGTTTGTGGAACACTTTCATTTTTACCATCAAAGATATTAATCGACTCGACAATCGCATTGTATACCGCTTTGTCTTTACAAAACTTTTCAGTTTCATCACAAAGCCAATCGTATAAATCCTCTTTCTTTGGTTCAAAGATTTTATCTATTGAACTGTTAATTTCTTGTACTTCCCTTTCAGATACTCCTGTTAGAGACTCAGCCGCCACAAGCAAGGATTCCTTGTTTGGCAAATCATTATATTCAATGATAAAAGAATTGATCAGACTATAGATTTTCTTCTCGACTACATTGTGAAAATATTCCGTTTTTAGGAACGGAATAACTTTTCTAGCATACTTGTCGTTGTGACAAAGATTATGCAATATGATCTTTTCAATATTCATGATCCGTATTTAAATTCTTTATTAGCAGCCTCTTCAAGTTTCTTCATTACATCTTCTGTAAAATACTTTGATGGATTCTCGTAGATGTTTTTTTCAAATGCAGAAGATCCATCTGGTAATGAGATTCTGGTTCCATTCTTTACAAAGATACCAGAATCTAGAGCCAAGTCAACCAAGCCATAATAAGAATCCAATCCAGTTTCATAATTTAACTTTACGGTGATGGTCTTGTTTTCCTTTGTGAACCTAGACTTGTAGAGTTTACAGGTGATGAGATTTCCAACAATATCTCCATCGTTGTCTTTGTCTTTCTTCTTAGACAAGTAGACAATCGTTGATGCAGCATACTTAAGACCAGTTCCACCACCCATCTCTGAAGTTGGAACATAGGCTCCAACAATCTGATATGTGTGGTTTGTCATGATTAGAGGAATCTTTGCCTTTCCGAGTTTCAATGTAAGAACTCTAAAGGTTGATTTGATGACCTGTGCTCTGGTCATATCTCTGACTTCCTTACCTTCAGTAGTGTCTGTAATCTCTTTGCTAGTTGAAAGCATTCCAAGAGAATCCAAAACAATCATTATTGGCTTTCTCTTACTTTCATCTTCTTCCAGATATTTGTCAACCATTGTAATTGTTTGAAGTCTAAATTCTTCAACAGTTGAAACTGGAAAAACTGCCACTCTCTTCGGATCTACGCCTCTGGTTTTAAACATATCGGAGGTTACCGCTTGTTCTGTATCGAAATACAGAACATAACCATCTGGATTGTCTCTCAGGAATTGGGCAAGAATACCGATAGTGAAGTAAGTTTTTCCTGTTGCTGCCTCTCCAGCCAAAGCAATAATCTTGTTGTTTGGCATACCACCTTTAAGGCTACCAGACAACAAAGCATTGAACATCATACTTCCAGTATCAATAAACCCATCGACATCGCTTCCATCTAGACCATCCTCGACTATAGAAGCATATTTGTTTCCTGAATGTTTGATAATTTGACTTAGAAAATCGCTCATATAAATAAACTCTCCAATGTATTTTTTCTTTCATGGCTCCATCCAATGGACTCCATGATGCTTTTAAGTGGATCTAAAAATGACTTTTCGAACTGGGTATTATAGTCGATAAAATCATGAATGTCAAATTCATTCGGTATCTTGGATAAGAAACCAATGACACAATCCTCACCAACAGATCCAGAAATTGGATTTGGTTTCTTTAGAAATATAAATTTAATCTTTTCACCTTCTATAATTTTTGGATACTTCTTGTTTAATTTATACTGGTCAATATAATGATTATAGAGTAGTGCAGCTTTTACGGCAATTGGTGTTGATTTCTTATAGATCTTTTGTGAATCTTTATACTTCTCAAGACCATTGACTGATCTGGGAAAGGCTATCAACTCTGGATCTAGTTTGAAAAATTCTTTCTTAAACGATTCTACAAATTCAATCAACTCATTTTCAGATTCATTCAAAACTATAGAAATTGCAGTTTTTAGTTTGTTTCTAACAACTTCTGGTGTTGAAGATCTGGTTGTTTCGATACCCATTATTTTTTGTTTGGCCTTATCGTATCTTACTCCTTCAGAGTCCCAGACATTCAACATATACCTTTTCTTTGCAGTCCAAACACCCTTATCAGCAATTACTTCCCTAGACATGAATATTCTATTTTCATAGGCATTCATTGTCGATGCTAATTCTTCACATTGCTTTTTGATAAATGGTAGAATAATTTTTTCAGAGATGTTATCGATATAATCTATCTTTTCTTTTTTGCTTTTTCCAGCAGAGAATTTATTTACCGCATCATTTAAATTCAAATAAATTGAATCTGTATCAGATGCAATAACATAATCTACATTCTCCTTTCCAATTACATTGTTTAACAACTCATTTACCTTAATACCTATCCATTGAATGGACAGCTGTCCAGATAGAGTAATTGCCTCGGCTAGATCAGTGCTATAAAATCTGAACCATTCATTGCCCAATGCGCCGTAAGCGGAATTCAGTTGAACCTTTCTTACGAGTTGAAAATTGTGATATTTTGAAATATCATATTCAAGAGTTCTTTTGTATTCAAGCAACTCTCTATCGGAAAGTTTTTCAAGATTCATTGTAAAATTTTTTGTCCTCTTTTAATGTCTTTGAAGACACTAGTTTGACCTGATATTTAGATGGATGTACTGTATAGTTTTTTCTCCAGGATTCTGCTTCTTCTTTGCTATCCCAGATCGAAATACTTTTATCAGATTCCCTCATCCAATCATCTTTGTCCCCATTCACGATAAACAAACCAAATTTACTCATAATAATTATTAATTAATTTAATGTATTCTTCCTGAAGTTTTAAAAATTCTTCAAAATACTTTTGATAATTTTTTTCATTTACCTCAGAATTTTGAAACTCATCTATTACATCTTTTGAATCGGAAATAACATGAGAAACTTCTTTAATTAAAGCTTTCATATTATTTCTTAAATTTAACAGTTGAAATGATAATTTTTTATACTTCTCTTCAACAGATTCAAAAGATTCAGATGGTTGCTCGTAATTACTTTCGTAATAGTCTATGCGTTCATCCATACACTAGTATATATCGGGAATAGCCAAATATCAAGAGTTTTTTATTCTACTTTTGTTTATTGTTTCTATTCTGTTAACGACATCATCATGATTAAAATATGATGGACTCATATTGATATCACACCACATTACCCATCCATTTATTTCCTTTGAACAAATAATTAAATTTTCATGAATATGATCATCAAAATATCTAGATTTATTTTTAAATGTGTCGGAATATAATTCTAATTCTATGTCTTTGAGCCATCCAGCCGCATAAAAATTATTTGAAGCTTCTTCGATTAATTTTTCAATGTAATCACAGCAAATTTTTTGAATAGGTGTAAATGTTTCAGGAATTATTACCTTCATTCAATTTTCTTCTTTCCAATAATAAATTAAAATCTTTTTTCTTTGTTCCACCATCATATGCCCATGCATATCCTAAACGAACAAGCATTTCATTCAATGATTCTTTTGATCCATCACCATAAAAATGACCAAGGATTCTTCCATACTTATCATCTTTTTCTGTCTGAACTTTAATATTTTTATTCGACATTATCCAATTTGTTATAAATTCTTTTGCTTCTAATCCAAACTTTTTCTCATATTCATCTTTAGTGATGGATTCTGGTGTGTCTATTCCATTAAGTCTTACTCTCTGCTTTGTGGTTAAAGAGAATCCTAAATCTATGGTAATATCCAAAGTATCTCCATCTACTACCTTATTTACTTCCTTTACAACATATTCAAACATAGTTTTTCCTTGTTGTATTATTTATAAAAAAACCCACCATTACTGGTGGGGGTCAATTCAGATGCGGGATGACCAATCCCCACTGCTTCAAGCAGCCATCCGCATTGGTGCGGCATTTAAGAGTGCCAACTTTGGCATTTAACGAGGGTTGTTGACTACCTCTCGGATATCTCCCTGTTGCTCACTCCACCCTGTCGATTCCGTTCATCCCCGTCGAATGGAGATGGGGGGATTCGAACCCCCGTGCAGTTGAGTAGTTTACAAAGATCAACGATATCATGGTTTATTTATAAAATCTTGAATTGATGAGCTTAAAGATGTCAAACGAGTATTGACCAACATGGCCTCTCCAGCAATTCTTTTAAGTTCACTATTTACCTCACCTATCAATATTCCCTTATCCTTGTTTGAATTATTGTACATTTCTTCCAATTGATCAATTTCAGGTTTCATTGGAAAATGCTTCAAACATTCTGATGCTCTTTTTCGAACATCCTTTGAAACTCTTGGAGTTTTTTCTGGATTTAAAAGATCAAAAAGAAATTCACGATTCTTTTTCATTGAAATAAACCATTCATTTGGAAGTGTCATGTTATTCTCCTATCGTCAACAAATTGCAGTCTTTGGCAAATCTGTAAGTATCTGCAATCTTGGAGTAAAATTAAAACCATAACAAAAATAGTAAATGTATATAAAAAGAGCAATGGTATGGAGCAATGTTAAAAGTAAATTTAACATCACAAGATTATTAAGTCTTAGTAGATCGTAATAGCAATGATCTATAAATTTTTTACTTTTCTCGTCCATCAGTTTTACTTTTCTTTTTCTTTTTGCTAAAAATTCGATCCCAATTCTCTGACCATTTTTTATAGTCAACAGGTCTTGGTTTATCTCCTTTTCCAGCAGAATGTGATCTTGAATCGCCCATAAAGCGAACGAAGGGATTCGAACCCTCGACCATCGGTTTGGAAAACCGAGACTCTACCGCTGAGTTACATTCGCAAAAACATACTGTAATCTTACTATTCTATTTATCGTTTTCTTCTACAAAGAAAAAAAGAAATAATTAAAAGAGAAATTGCTCCTGGTGCTGGAATACTAACCTTAACAGAATCAATAAAATTTCCAGTGCTATTGTCTGGATATCCCGATAAAAATGGAGTAAATTCTATTCTTGTTTTATTTCCCAAAGAGTAGATTTCTTTACCTTCGTAAACTTTCCACATATTTGATGTGGTAAAATTTCTATTAAACAGAACTACATCATCTTCATTTCCAATTTGGTTATCTGCACCAAAATCTGTAATTCTTAAATTTACGGTTTCGTCGTGAACTCTACCTCTATGTGCAAAGTACCAACTAATTTCTTGCCCATAATTAATATTATTTAAATCTTGAAATAGATTTGACGAGATATTTCCACCCAATTGGGCAAATGCAATCCCTTCAAATGAATGCACCTGTTGGAATCCAGTACCCCAAATTTTTAGCATTCCAGAGGATAAATCTGTTTGCCAATCATTTGATTCACGAATAGTATTGTAAGAGTTTGGATTTACCGAAAACTCCTCAAAACCACCATTTACTAGATCTTGTGCAGATGTTTTATTCGGGAAAGGGATCGCCGTCGTTAACAGCGTTGCTATCATCATTTTTAAAGGATTTAAGGTCACTAGCATCTCCTATTCTCTGTTGAATTGTTTCTACAGTAGAAAAAGCATTTATTATTTTATCTGTTAATTCTTTACCTATTAGTGTTATGGCTATAACACCCACAATAGTCATTGTCATTATTTTTTTCTCTAACAGAACAATTTTCTTTGATTGTTCTTTTGAGAACTCTTCACAATCTTTGTGTTTTCTTTCTTTACACTCTTCTAGTTTGTTTTTTATTTCTTGGCAATTACATTCTTCTTTTATTTTTTCCATTGTTGACTCCTTGAGTCACAACAAAAAAATTCATGCCATTATTATAATAATATATATATAAAATACCCTAACGGGGACTCGAACCCCGACTCACCGCCTTGAAAGGGCGGGGATTTAGCCAGTTAATCTATTAGGGCTTAAAGTGTTCCACTCTATGACAATTAGCACACACTATTATACATTTTTTTATCTCTTCGTCAAGCACATTCTGTGGAACTCCAGATCTAGCAATGCGTGATATATTATGCTTTTTATCCTGCAAATGATGAAATTCTAATGCTGCTGGATGCACTTTATAACCACATTTACAGCAACCTTTTTCTATTTTGATCTTTGCAATATACTCAGCGTTTTTCTTTGCTTGCTTGAGATCTTTTTTCATGGTTTAAACATCTACATGTATTTATAGAAAGTTAAATCATGTCTCCTTCCTTTGGCATGTTGTAATAACTTCTGTACGGTTCGTGGGGAATGTTGTTTCGCTTGAGTGTTTCCTCAAGGTGCATGATGTGCCACGACATACGCAGTACGAACTCACGAATCTCTTCCTTTACCCATTCTTCCTTGATCTGCCATGCTGCACCCAGAATCTTATCCTGAATGCGTGGAGAGCAGTTGCGCTGATCATGGCGTTCATAGATCATCTTGTCGATGATCTCAGGTTGACCGAAACCTCTATGAATCTTGTAGTATTCATCAAGAAACGGGTCTTTGGTTACATTGTCATTTTCGTTGTTCATTTGTAATCCTTGTGGCAATCCCATCCACGATGCTTCGCATAACCCTTCGGACCAAAGTGTGGAAAATAATAATTCCATCTGACGGTTCCTTTCAGTTGGCAAATCTCCCGTCTTGCTTCATCTCGCTCGGCACGGAGTCGTTCGATCTCGTCGGCGGCTTTGAGAAGATCAGCATTGACTATAAAGACAGGACTTGTCGTATCTACCTGTGTGTAGTAGCGCAACCGTGCCACAATATCATCGCTCATTCGTCATCCTCTCCAAGTTCAAACTTCGGTGGGACTGCCTTGCCCTTGGAAACGACAACGCCGTTTACACGAAAGCAATATGGCTTCTTGTAGCAGTCCCAACCATAATGCTCTGCAATCTGCTTCGGGGTCAATCGCACATAGCAGTCATCGTTGGGGTTGGTCATGTCGGTGGTTTCGCAGATTCTCCTACGAGCCTCATCCCGTTCATCTGTTCTTTTTGCGAGTTCGGCACGAAGAGACTCAATCTCCTTGGCACAACTTGTCAGGCATTCAGTTGGCATACCATCCATCATTTCCACCATCCACTTGCGATTTGCTGCTATCTCGTCAAGTATCCAAGGATTTGGGGTGTAATCAGCCATTGCCGTCCTCCTTGAAGCAGTCCCATCCGCGCCGCTCTGCTTCGCGGTATGGGTCTGACATTGTTGGTAGATGGTGTGATTCGTTTCTACATACCTCCCGCCGTGCCTCATCCCGTTCCATCGTCAGGCGATCACACTTGGCGATCAGTTGTTGAATTTTTGCCTCCATGTGTTCTTTGGTTGTCACTTACCACCCTCCATCCAATCCGCTGCCATGAGCAAAGCCTGTGCAAGAACTCGCAAGTTATGCGGATTGTCCATGTAGACAGTCGGTGAGGCGGGTTCAGAAGTGTCGAAATAGTCAGCACGAACTCCTCCCATGCGCTTGTGCATTGTGGAGTTATAAAGCGTGGTGATCTCCACCTCGCATCGTCCTTCCGACACAACCCTCACGCCCACGGGACGATTCTTCTCTGCTTCAATACGCAGACGATCCATCTTTGTGGTGCGGGTGGTCTTATTGACTGTCTTCTTCTTGATCACTTTATTATTTTCTTTCTTAGGAGATGCATTTCTTGCATCTACAACGCCTTGTCGATAACCTCCAGTTGCCTTGAAGATTGTATCTAGTGAAAGTGACTTATCCTTTGCCATTTCGTAGGCGCGGTATGCATCTAGTTCTTTTCGGCTTTCTTCGTATCGTTCTTGATTCATAATACCAAAGGTGGGAATCGAACCCACATGCCGTTAGGCAATTGATTTTGAATCAATCGTGTATGCCAGTTTCACCACTTTGGTGTTTTTTACCCTTACCTCTCCAAGTATCAGTCATAGCATGACAGTTTGGGCAAAGTAATTGTAAATTATCATATTCATTATTTGTTCTGTTACCGTCTTTGTGGTGAACCTCCAAAGGAATACGAGATTCACGCCAATCTGTTAATCCACACAATTCACATCTATGAGTTCTTTCTGATATTAAATGTTTTTTACAATATTGATGATTGGCATATTTTGACCAATCTTTTAATTGCTGACCTTTATTCCATGCTTTACCTGTCCAATGAGATGTATCTATTTGATATAATTGTAGATATTTTTTAACAACAGAAAATGTTCCACCAGCAGTTTTGCTATAACCTAATTGTTCTATTAATCCTGCTAAACTTTTACAATTGTTTGCTAACTCTTGTAATTTGTTTTTACCAATTTTATTTAATCTACCATAAGTCTTCATAAGGCAATTCGTGCCCCTATTACTATATATACGAATTGCCTTTTCAATGGGATTGGTGGGAATCGAACCCACATGGTCAATTGACCGACAGATTTTCTTACCACTATGACTTTCGTCACCTTGCGTTTGTGGTCTGGACTATGCCTTCATCCGTTCTGGATGCCAACCGTCTAGTCTCTACACCTTCCTATTAGGGCTTGGCTCGGCGTTGGGAGTTTAAACCGTTCACCGAATTTGATTGGATTCACTTAAATATTCCTACCTAAGTGCTCATATATAAAGTCTGTTGCGTCTGCCTGTTCCGCCACAATCCCGACATGCTCTGCTTGGATTCGAACCAAGAAGCGGAGGTTCAAAGCCTCCTATGATACCATTTCATCACAGAGCAATCCTATTACTGCTTACGAGCAAGTTTCATTGCCTTACGCTTCTTACTGCCAATCTTTCGACGGCGACGACACTTTGTCCTTGTTTGCGGTCTTGACATGCTTACCTCTCTTTCACTATTGTATCACATACTATTTACTGTGTCAACTACCTTGGTGCAATAGTCATACATTGCAATACCACTTGCAGTACCAACATTTAGACTACGAACTGATCCATACTGTGGAATATAAACAACATCGTCACAGATATCAATAAGTTCCTTTGGAATGCCAATCTGCTCTTGTCCAAAAATCATCACAACATGGGCATTTGAGTCATTACCCCAAGAGAAATTGGTAATGTTAGATGAGTTTGAAATGTTATCAATGCCGACAACATGAATGTTTCCTCCAGCTCTTTCCTTCAATGAATTTAGTTCTTCTACAAGATTATCAATCGTCTTCACATGGCGAAACTTAGTATACAGATGTGTTCCTACAGTACCGCGACGATCATATTGCTTACGGCCATAAATCCAAACTTCATTTGCTAGAAATGCATTTGAATTTCTGATCACTGTGCTAATGTTGAAGTCATTCTCAACATTTGCACAAATAACGGTAAAGTTATTTCTCTTGGAATCAAGATCTGCCATGATGGCTTCATGATTCCAGTAATGGTAGTGATCAATGATGTTTCTCGTTTCAGCCATGCCTCAATTATACCAGACTATAAAGATTCTACAAGCCCCTCTTCTTTATTTCTTTATTTACTTCTTCTAGTTTTTTCTTAGATTCAATCATAAGATTTTTAAATTGTTTTCTTTCTTTATACATCTTATCCATAAGTTTAGGCAAAAACCCTTGCTCTTCCACAGAGTACATTGTTCCATTTGCCGCAATGGAATATCCATATTCTTTTGCTTTTTCAAAACATTTGAATGTTTCTGTATCTTTGTTGTTACTTAATATATCATTCAAATTTATCTTTCCTTTGAAATTTTTGTTCTGAATAGTTTCTGGAGAAATATTGTAATGAACAATCAAAGAAGGATATAGAGAATTGACATCATAAGATGCTACCCATTGATGCATTCCAACAATTGGATCTTTTACATATGCTCCAGCATATTGATCATTTTTATTGTTTTTTCTTTTTGGTGGAATTACTATGTTTTTCTTTTTTAGATCGTTAAATATGATTACATCCCATGTTCTAACTTGAGAAAATACATCGTTATAATTCACACCAGCTGAATATGCCAATGCTGTTGCAAGTTCAATCAATTTTAATTTTTCTTCAAGTTTTTCAACAAGTTCGGTATCTTTCATATTATATTCTACAAATTTTTGAAAATTATTCTTGTAAAAATCTGAAATATTTTCATACTCAGAATATGAAATTTTTCTCTCACCAAGTTCAACATAGGCAATATGATCTAACTTGTATGATTCTTGATTTGTATATGTGAATGTCTGATAAAGTTCATAATAATCTAGAATACTAGTTCCGATTATTTCATAGACTTCTGCATCATATCCTTTTCTATTGATAATTTTGTTCTTGATGATTCCCCAAGGAGACAATTTCTTAGTTGTACCTTCATCTAGGATTTTATTTGCTCTATTGATGATGTACGGAATATCAAAAAATCTAACATTCCAACCAGTAATGATTTCTGGTTGAATATGAGATATAAATTGAATAAAATCTTCTAGTAATTTTTGTTCGTCTGAGTAACTGACTGCATTTTCATCAGGCTTTGCTTTGTACTCACCCAAGCAAAAAATATACTTGCTGCCATTATACTTACACGATATTGCTATGATTTTTTCTATTGGATTTGAAATAGAGGGAAATGAATTTTCCGCTGTTGTTTCAATATCTAGATACAGAATTCCAATTTTTCTAAAATCGTATTCAGAATCTGGACCATAGTTTTCAGATATAAATTGATATTCTACACCGATCTCTCCGTGTATCTCAAAGTTATCGACATCTTTGTATAACTCTTTGAAGTCATTCAACTCAAAAATATTTGAAAATTGAATTTGTTCTAGATTTCTACCATCGATTGTTTTGTAACTTGAACTCTTACTTGATATCAAAAACAAAGAGGGTGAGTAACTAAACCTCACCTTCTCTGCCCTTCCATCAACTATTTTTCTTAAAAGAATATTTGAACCAGTATAATAAACATTTGTATAGAAATTCATCAATCACTTCCAGATGGACTATTGGATTCCTTGTTCATTATAACAATGTCAAACGGAAGTTCCAACTGATTGTTTGACATATTTTTTTTGTCTTGAATATAGGCGTAGAAAAGTATAGAATAATTGATAACATCAAGGATTGTATCTTCAAGTTTTTCATCCTCCACAGTAAATGTTCCAGAATCGGTAAATGATGATAAACGGCTAATCTTATCAACCATTCTCACCAACATACCCTTTTCAGTAGTTGTTATTCCCATCGATTCGGCTCTTGTAAAATTGGCAAATGGCTCTGTTCCTTTTTTGCCAGCATAATCTGTATTTTTTTTCTGCATCAAATTCAATGCTGAATGGCATAAATCTTTATGAATTTTAAATAATTCTTCACGCTTCATCTTATACTCCTGTAGATCCAAACCCACCTTCACGATTTCCTTTTCTTTGTGGGCTTTCATTTATATATGTGATGATTGGCCTTTCAACTTTAGCCAATTCACCCTGTGCAATTCTATCTCCATGATAAATTCTAACCTTCTCTTGCGAATTGTTATACAATGGAATAAAAAGTTCGTCAGTATAGTCTTCATCGATTATACCAACACAATTTATAAGATTCAATCCCAATCTCGTTGAAAGACCAGATCTTGGATAAACTTTTATCGCATGGTCTTTAGGAATATCAAAAAACATTCCAGTTGAGACTAAAATTCTCCACTCTGCTGGAATATCAACATAAGATCCAATATCATCATTAGATGCCAATACTTCAACAAATTTATTTGATTTAGTATACATCTTCAATGATGATTGAAAGGCTATGTTTGCTGAAATATCAAAACAAGCAGCACTTGCCGAACCCCAGGCTATTCCTTTTACATTTGCATTTCTTTTGTATATTTTTAATTCAGGTTGCATAATTTATTATACCATTTTTATATCTTAAAGTCAATTTAATTTAAATATCTAGTCTTTAGATTATTTTACATCGCCATGTAAAGATCGTGTGCTTGTTCCCACTCTTCGACATCGACAATCCATTCCACATCGTTCAGTGCTACTCTCAGTTGGAACCACTGGTATAGATTTGCTGTGGGTGTATCGGTGAAGTTTAGTGACATAAATTATACTCCAAGAACATTCAATGTTACGGTATCCAACAGCGTGTTTCCATCACTCAAATTCGTAATATTGAATATGCCCTGTTGAGAATTACCAGTTCCATCTAACCTAAATTCCAATATATCCCCATTAACAATAGAAACATCTGCATATTCTACAGCGGGAAATGCAGCAGGATTCTGCACATCGATGGCAGAACCAGAATTTTTTATATAAGATGCAACTTCTCCAAACTCAAGGGAGTTGCTAAGTTCTATACGAAGAGTTATTGTTGTATTTATTCCCGTGATGGTTTGCTGATTGCTTGTTGCCACCAGTGAATTGCTTGTACTTTCAATCCAATTCACGGCATTTGGGGTTACATCACTACCACCTCCACCACCACCAGCAGCACGAATTATATTTGAAGATAAAATACCAGGTTTAAAACTAGGAATCATGTTGTCAATCCACCAGAAATATTTACTATATTTGTTGCGTATTCTATTATACTAACCGCAGCATGTGGTCCTGCTGTAAATGTTTTTCCAGCAAAACTATTCAGTGTCACACCAGAAGCACCTAAAAATCCTACTGGAGCATTTCCCAATTGAATAACTGTACAGTTGAATCCAACAGGAAGCCCAGTGGGTACTGTAAATATTTGGTTTGATGAATTTGAACTGGTTATAATTTTACCATCATCTGTAGTCAAGAATGTATAAGTTGTTCCTGTTAGTGTTCTTATTGCGCCTGATGTGATTCTATAACCACTCTCGGAACTTACATGAGCACCAACAGTGACTCCAGCATTTGCACAGATTCCAGCAGTTGATCTAATCAAACCACTAAATGTTGCTCCTGTTATTGTTGGAGAAACATTCAATGTTGTTGCATTAAAATTCAACATATTTGATCCAGTATTACTGAATCCCTGATAAAAAGTTAAAGTTCCATCTACACTCTGCATGAAATTATTATTTGTAGATGTTGCGCTATTTCCAAATCTTATAGCACCTTGTCTTGCCTGACCTGTAGTTGCAATTTTCACAGATCCAGATGTTGAATGCTGAACGAATAGTGGATCAACTGCCCCTGAGTTAAAAATATAAACTGTTGCGTTATTAAAAGTTATTCCATTTGTTCCAGATATTCCAGCTGCAAATGATCCAAGTCCAGAAACATTCATAGCACCAACAACATCAAGTGGAACAGAAGGTGATGTTGTATTTACACCAACTCTATTGTTCGTATCATCAACATAAAGAACACCGTCTGCCATATTCACATAAGTTACTGGATTAAATACAATTCCACCAGCAGCAGACATTTCTATATCTCCACCTAGTGTGGTAAATGTTATATCTGCCGCTGCGTTTGTATTTGAATTTGTGAAACTTAGAACTGGATAAGGAACCGTATTACTGCCAGATCCAACAGTAAATGCTATTTTATTTTTAGCAGTTACATTTATTTCTCCACCAGTATAGAGAACACCAGGAACAACCTCAGTTTCATTTACTGATGTAAGTGCAAGATTACTTGCATTTACTACTGGTGTGGAAACTGCTGGAGTCACTACAGATGAGACTGCATTTACGGTTGATGCAGTAAATCCATTTGTTGTGATTCCACCAGTAAATGTTCCAAGACCTGTTGTTCTTAGAGTTCCTGATATAGCAACATTTCCATTGAGTGTAGCACCAGATGCTGTGATACCTTCATAAAATGTTCCAAGACGAGTTACAATTAATGTTCCTTCTAATAATTGATTTGCAGTAACTCCAAATGTTGCAGTATTAATGTTCACTCTACCAACACTAGCAAATAGATCTATTTCTCCATATGTTGGAGTATCTAGATCTCCACCTCTTAGATTGATAATTGCATCTGCTGGAGTCACAGCGGAACTATTATTTCCACGAAGAATTAAATTATTTGTGCTTGTATTTGTACCAATAATTGTTGGCGATGAATTGTTTTTCAATTCAAACCTTGTTCCATTAAAAGTAATACCATTTGACACATAAAGTGTTGTCATGGTAGCACCAGCATTCATGACTTGACGAACGGAGAATGTATTACCTTCATTTATACGAGCAACATTTGTAATCGCACCAGTAGCACCATTAACGGAAGAAACACCTTGAACAGCACCAGTGAGTCCGTTAAAGCTGCTGACACCACCACCAGAAACTGAAATAGTAACCGCACCAGTTTGACCATTAACAGAAACTACACCACTTCTTGCATCAACATATTGCTTAACCGCATTTTGTGTTGGAATTTTAAGTTGACTTGTACCAAGACCAGTAGATCCATCAATCTGAGCACCAACCCAGATGGCTTCTGATGTTACACCAATAAAAAATCTATTGTTTGCGTAATCCCACGCTGGTTCACCGAGTGTTAAACCAGTTGGTCCTGTTGTTCCTCTTTTAAATCTTATTATCGACACGATTACCTCTTTTTATATTTAGGAATACTCTCCACCATCGATTACTTCTATTATTGCGTTTTTTACAGTATTCAATGATGCAGATTTTTCTGTTTCGTCGCCTGTATCGTAAAACAAAAATAAACTAGTTTCGAGATTAGTTATTAGTCCTGGTGCATCAGATACTACTGGAATATTTAATAAAGTTTGAACAGTAACTCTTTGAGCAGTGGAACCAGAATCTTTACTCTGTATTAATAGAAAATCTGATGAGGCTGCGTTAGTTCTTGTTGATAAATTAGTTGTAATTAAATCTACAAAAAAATTATGAGTTAATCCAGAAATGTTTAAAGATACACCTGTCGTTGATGTGAAATAATATTCTCCTGTTGCTCCAGTATTTCCCCGTGGTCCTGTTGGACCAGTAGCCCCAGTTGGACCAGCCACAGTTGAATCTGCGCCAGTATTTCCTCTAACATATCCGATAGAATAAAGAGAACCTACAATCCCATTAGGATCGACTTGTGAGATATAAAGATATTCCCCTATAACTTGAGCACCAGTATAACCATAACCAGATATTCCTGGAATTCCTTGAGGTCCAGTTGGACCTGTTGGTCCAGTTCCCCCAAAAAAACCACTCTCTCCAGTTGGTCCTGTTGGACCTTGAATTCCCTGTGGGCCTGTTGGTCCCGTTGGGCCAACTAGACCCTGAATACCCTGAATACCCTGTGGTCCAGCCAAAGCAACTCCAGGAGCAGAAACATACAAAACTGCTGCTTCTGTTGCTTTTTCTATTACAGTATTTGTTGTTAAATTTGGAGTTACAAATATTTCAGCTTCAGTTGTATTATTAACTATAATATTTGTTGGCTGAGAATTATCAGTTATAGAAATAGAACCAGATCCAGCATCACTGAATGTTGTGATTATTATAGTTGCCAGATCATTCGGATTTGACATCTTTATCTCGTAATTTCTCTATTTACTTCAAATGTTCCTTCAATAAGTCTTTGAACTTCTCCAAGTGTGTTTGTTAATTCAAAATCATAGAAATGCTTTCCTGCTGGAATATTTTTCATAGTGTTTGCATCTGCTTTAATTAAAATTCCACCAGTAAATCCAGTTCCTCCAGAAATTGAAGTATTGAAACTTATTCCACCAATACCAGCAATACCATCCAATCCAACAGTAAATTCACCAGTTATTCCACCACCAGTTAAACCAGAATCAGTAAAAAATAAAAGAACTCCAGAATCTTTCGCTGATCTTCTAACTTGAATTGCTCCAGTAAAGTTAGCAAGATTAATACCAGTTCCACCTTTATACTTGTAATTTAAATGAAGTTTAAATGTTGAACCCTGATCTGCTTGAATATCGTATCTTGATGCTGGCATTTATTATTCCTTTTTTTTATTAAACATCAACTGCGTCAATAAAATCTGGTGCATGACCTTTTACATACAAATAACCTTGAGTCACAACATTAACTCCTTCTGGACTCATTGCTGCTGGAGAGAAATAAATATCAAACATATCTCCGCTAAGTGTATATGATCTCTCTAAAACTTCTTTTCTGCCCTCTGCTCTTGCCTGTGCAGAAATGTATCCACATAGTTTGATGAACATTTTTTTATCTTTCCAATCACCATAAAGATCACATATGATCCAATATGTTGCTGAAACTCCAGTATTTTCATCCGTATAAATTTGTTTTTCTAATGCCATGTTATTCTCCTATTATCACCAGAACTTGAGTGTACGCCACATTTCCTGACCAGAATGGCGCATCACATAGAGATACTTCAACCCGTCTACAGTTTCAACAATTTCCATTCTATTTCCAATAATAGCAGTACCATGAGCGTATGGAATGCTTGTTGAAGCATTAACTACAAATTTATCTAAGTCTAATTCGTAAATACGATTAGTTGCATCTTTTGTAAAGAAGTAAGAATCAGCACCGTCATACGCATACATTGAACCAGTAGTTAGAGTAGTTGTAAATGGTGGAATAATTGGTGCTAGTTTCCAGGTATTTGATGGTATATCATAGATATCGAAAATATTTGAAGCACCAGCACGGGGGGATATCATCCATCTTCCTTTATTATCAATGTTGGAATTATTGTATATCCAGCAAATATTTGTACCAAATTGAGAAGCAGTTGAGCGAGCAGGAATTTCGTATATTTCATAGAATGTTCCACTTGCAGCTAGTGCATCTGTTGTAAGAGTTATTGCGGTTGTTATTACAGTTGCTGTATTTGAATTAATTATAGTATCTGTTCCGATTGATGTTCCAGCTACAATACGAATACGCTTTCCAGCAAGAATATTAGTTGTCCAGTTCTTATTTGCATCTGTAATTGTTGCAACAGCAGAACCACCAGTTGTAACAACTCCAAACGAATCAAGTATTTCATACTTGGATGTTGCATCTGGAGTCGCAACACCCCAAGATGCAACTGTAAGTGTATTTGATGTATTTGCCGTTATGACCGATTCGTTTCCCGCACCTGTTCCGCACATAACACGCACACGGCAGTTTATCCACTGATTGTTGTTCCAATCTTTGGTTGTATCCACAAGTGTCGTTGCCGTACCAGAGGTTGCCCAACCATCGCCACGCTTGTTTGCGATCTTATTCGTACACATCGAACCAAATCCACGGGGTTCTCTTATTAAGTATCTACTTGTGCCATTTGTTGCTGCTGTTATAGATGAACCAGTAACAGTTATTGTTGATACAGTATTTGATGCAATTTTCCTTGCTGCTGTCAGTGTGGGAGAAGCACCAGAAGAAAGAATATAAAGAATCTTACCAGTGTGTTCATTTGTGTTCCAGTTCTGCGAAGCGTCTACAAGCACGGATGTCGATTGAGAAGATGCTGCCGTTGGAGATGCGGTTCCTGACGGATTTGCTATTGAGAATGTGGTAATAGAAGCAGTTCCAATAACTTGGAATGTGCCGTTGAATGTTGTATCAGTCGCACACCCAGCAATTGTAACAAATTCTCCATGTCTAAAATCATGATTAATTGCTGTGGTAACATTTCCTACTTTACCAACAGTGACATTAATAGTTAAACTTGTACCAGAACCACCTGTGGTGTTGCTTGTTGTTACTGAGGTATAGTTGGTTCCAGATGATGCCAATTGAAGAGATGTTACTGCTCCGTTTGCAGTTACTCCTGTCACATAAGCCTGTGCTCCAGAACCAGTAGTGCTTAGGGTGACAAGATCACCAACAACATAGTTTGATCCAACAGCATTTACAGCAACAGTAAGAATACCGTTTGCATTATAGACGATACCAGATGCAGCAACACCCTCATGTGGTGCTTCATATGAAGCACCAGCATACGATGTGATTGATATATTTCTTGCAATTCCGCTATCAGAAATATGTCCACTACTCCATAAATCTCTTTCAACTGAATATTGCCAAACTGTACTGCTAACATTACCAACAACCCAGAGTTTATCCACATCTGGATAGACTGCATATTGCGAGGTGTTATCTGCTGTTATTCCCCACTTGTGCTCGACAAAGAAAGTCGTGTCTGTGTTTCCGACGATTCTTCTTTTTTGACCAACACCCTTTCCTGCGGTGATCCTCAACTGATGGTTTGCCCATCTGTCGTATGTCATAGTAGCACCGCTATTAATAAGCGATAGATCTCCACCAGATGTGGCAGTAAGACCACTGATAAATGCTCCTCCAACTTCTCCAGTTCTTTCTAATGATGCCTCATTAGCAAATGATGCTGTTAATAAACCACCAATCGCAGTTTTTGTGAACCAAGAATCTGTAAGAATATCATAGAACTGTAAAGATGAAAATGGTGCTGCTGCTGTTGAAGAAAACAACCACAGTCCACCAGATACAATCTGATATATGGAATTTTCATCTGGTGTAACATCCCATGGAGAATTAACAGTAACAACTGTGGATTCTATCACATAGTGAGCAGTAGATGAAGATACAGCGTTTGTACTGCTGAATGGAGAAACAGTGGAGTAACCTGTATTATTAAATGAATCTATAGCTTGCCAGTTAGTATCGGAAAAATAAACTACTGTGGGACTGTTATATTGAATTTTACGAAACTGTGGTGATCCTGGATTATATGGTATTCTACAAGTATATCCATCCCATTGATTGACTCTCCATTTTTTTGTATTATCGCTTATTTCTGTAGTACCAGCACTAGTTATTACTCCAAAATCATGAATTACTGCATCGGCAACATCTGTGATTGTTCTTTCCTGACCAGCACCCTTTCCTGCTATAATACGAACTGTCAATCCAATTAACATTTTATTATTTGGTCCAAATCCACCCATTTGAATTGTTGTTGATGTGGCAGAAATCACATGACCACGATAACCAGAATACTTAGAATACTTCATTGCTGTAAAAGTAACTGGAGCGGTATTTGGTGGAGCACATTCTTGCCACGAATCAGAATATGTGTCATAACGCCATAATGCCTGACCAACAACATAATAAAAATATCTCGCCAGATCATCGCTTGCTGCAAGAGCAGAAGTTGCAATTGTTGCTGTTGGAGCAAAACGCATCCACTCAAACACTGGTTGATCTACTTGCTGCTTTAGAAGATTCGTTACTGCCATGATTTTATCCTATTATGAGAAAGTGAGTTTTGATCTGATTGCAGATGCATAACAAGTCTGAGCATCGTTTGCAATACGCCATAATTGATGAACTGGTCCTTCCATAATTAAACCAGTTGTGCTAGAGGTTAGAGTGTATGGATTTGTTGCCGAGTTTGATACTAACTGTGTTGCAACACCATTACTGACAGAATAAGTGCCGCTTGCAGTTGCCGTGACCGTTCCCGAAACAGGAATTGTTGTGGTTACTTCGGTTGGTGAAGCACCAGCAGTGCTATTTCCAATAGCGTCAATAGTTATTCTTTGTCTTAATCTAGTATCAACAACCGCATTGCTCTCAAGCAACTTGTTCATGCGACGAAGAAGATCGTGAAGCGACTCCTCACCAGCAAGATCAAGATAGATCTGTAGGACATCCGTGGAGTTCATAGATGTGGTATTGTGGTCGAGAGTCAGGACATTGTTTGCAAAACTTGTCGCACCATTGCTTGAATCTGCAAAGTTGTAGATGATCGTATTTGCAGTTACATTCGTGATGAGAAGAATGTTGGCAAGAGTTATCTGTTGAGACAGACCAGAGAAGGTGATCGTCTTTGCAGAAGGGTTGAATGTGTATGTGCCAGAGGCATCTTGTCCGAGTAGTTTCTTCATTGTATTATTATTTATAGTACTGTTGCCATAGCAATTACAAACGCTTCAGTTACTCCACCACTACTAGAAGCTGAAATTGTTAATGTTTGTCCACTTTGATTTATAGTTATATTTGATCCTGCTGATATTCCAACTATTCCTGTTAATCCATTTATGTAAATGACATAATCTGTTGGAATATCTCCTGTTGCACCTTGAATTCCCTGTGGTCCAGTTGCTCCAGTTGCTCCTGTTGGACCAGTAACTCCTTGAATACCTTGTGGCCCCTGATCACCAGTTGCTCCAGTTGCTCCAGTTGCTCCAGTTGCTCCTGTTGGACCAGTAACTCCTTGAATACCTTGTGGACCTGTTGGACCAGTTGCTCCAGTTGCTCCAGTTGCTCCTGTTGGACCAGTAACTCCTTGAATACCTTGTGGACCTGTTGGACCAGTTGGCCCAACAATTCCTTGAATTCCCTGTGGACCTGTTGGACCTGTTGGACCTGTTGGTCCAACTGCACCCTGTGGACCTGTTTCCCCAATAAGTCCAGAGTTAATGTAATTATTTACATTATCCATAATCCATTTACCGCCACCAGTTGAAATATCAAATACTAAAAAATATCCATCTTTTAAACTTGAATATTCAATTTCTGGATCTATAGAAACATCTAATAATTCGTATAAATTCGATGCCCCAGTTGGACCTGTTGGACCTGTTGGACCTCTTTCTCCATTTATACCTTTTGCTCCAGCTGGTCCTGTCGGCCCAGTTGGACCTGTTGGACCTGTTGGACCCGTCGAACCAGTTGGACCTGTTGGGCCTGTTGGTCCTTGAATTCCTGGATCTCCAGTAGATCCAGTTGGACCAGTTGGTCCTTGAATTCCTGGATCTCCAGTAGATCCAGTTGGGCCAGTTGGACCAGTTGGACCAGTTGGGCCAATAGGACCAGTTCCTCCAGTAAATCCTTGAATTCCCCGAATGCCTTGTGGTCCTGCAAGAGCAACACCAGGAGTAGCAACTTCAATTATAGTTTGCAGTCCTTGTATTGTTGCTGTTATTGTTGTCTCTTGCGCCATTAGTATGATCCCCCATCAATTGGAATATCATTAAAAGGTTTGTTTATCCACTGAGAACCAGAATAGTATAAAATATCACCAGCAGAAACTCCAGAAATACCAACATCAATTAAATCATCTAAGCGATTTCCTAGTGTATACCTATCCCAAGCAAAACCATTCCACGCCCACACTATTCCATTGTAGGCATAAGTTTGACCTGATGTTGCTCCGTTGGGAAAATTAATCGACATCTGCTATATTACCTATATTATTTCAAACCAAGATAAATCACAATAAACTACCGCTCCACTATTTACAGGTGTCAGTGCCAAAACAAATGTATCACTTACACCCTTTTGTGTTCTTCCCAATTGAAAATTAAAATTATTAATGCTGGTTATGTCAAGAGATCCGCTACTGCTAATGTATCCACCAATAATATCAGTTCCACCAGTAACTCCTGTAGCAGTAATATTATAGTCAACATTACCATTAAAGTGTGTTGTCCATGTTCCGCCTGTAAGTGTTGGATTTAGTAAAATTCTATATTGAACAGTATCTGGTTTATTTGCAGCAGTTTCTTCTAAAACCACACTTAAATTTGAAGGAACAATTACACTATCCAATCTATTTGAATTTAATCTCAAAGCGATCATAGGATAATGAACATCTTGCGTGGTTAATGTTGTTGGATTTGATCCATTTTTGGTGACATTAAATCTTCTAGAAAATCCTTCATAACCACCTTCGGACTGAACAGAAGAACATATTTGCTTCATTGTGCTACTTGAAGATGTTGTTGATGTATTTTCTAATTCATACCGAATCGGTAAATTTGCAGTTGTCATATATGTTGTTGAATTTATATTATCATTATGAAATGTGTGAGCAACAACAGGTTTTCCATCAACAAAAAACCCAGTTCTAACATCACCAACACCTAACCATTCTATGTCTGACCAAAATATATTTGCCTTGCTAACATCAAGTGTTCTTTCCGATGAACCATTTCCGTCAAATTTATCACCATTCCATGAGTTTTGGTTTACAGTAGTTGTTTGATTTAAAGATCCAGATGCTAAATTTATACTTAATGTAAGACCATTCTGCTCAAGATACACTCCGTTATATGGTACACCAAAAGTAGCACCACCAGTAATTCCAAAGTAGCCAACCCTTTGTCTTAAATTTTCTTTTGGTGCATTGAAAGCAAATGTGTTTAAAATCAATAAAGATTTTCCAGGCTGATATGAAAATATTCTTTTTGTTTCTCTGGTCACTTTTGCACCAGCAGTAACTCCAACCGATAAATCAATAGCACTCTCATTAAGTACATATGTTGCAGTTCCACCAGTTACACCAAATGTGTCCCATTTATCATTTTCCTGATAACGATGTTGGGAATCAAATAAAGTAAATGGAGTTGAAATTTTGAGGCGATTAAACGCATCTACTGCGTTATCCTTGAATCCAATTTTGTCGTTAAATAAGTAAGACATTATATTATTCTCCATCCATTTCTGTAGATAAATGTTAAGGATGCGTTGTTTATATTAATAATAGCACTTGATTGATTATCAATTAAGTCCGAAGAAGAACCCTGAACTGTAATTGCTTTATATGGCTCTCCAGCCTTTCCAGATTCATCTTTTACAACTATAACCTTTCCGCTTGCTGAATTTGCTGGAAGAATTATTGTTGGTTGTCCGTTATAACTCACACCAATATAGTGGTCAAATTCTCCAACTTGGTATGTTTGACCAGTTACTGCTGTTGTTTCGTGAATAACAACATTGAATGCACCGCCAATTCCTGTAAATTCAACCCAGATGACTCCAGAATCATCATCTATTGCAATATATAATTTTCCATTTAAGGTATTAAACCAGTGATCGCCTTTTACATACTCTGTTGGTGGGCTATCTTGCTGAAAGAAATTTCCTTCGTCTAATTTTTCCCATCCATAACCATTAAATCTCCAGGTTATGTCACCATAAGAATAATTATCTCCTATATCTGGTTCTATTGGAAAAATTAATGGCATATTATTTTAATATTTATATGTAAAAAGCTCCCTTTCGGGAGCCAGTTTTACTTTCTAACTTTATATTTTTTTTGCTTTTTTGGCACTTGAGGTGGATTATTTTCCTTTTTAATTTTAGCCAAAGCCAGTTCATGTTGAACTTTTTTTGCCTCAATATCTTGTATTATTTTTTCATACTGAGACATATTATTTTTAATTCTTTCAATCTCAGTCTTTGGCACTTTCCCATCCTGTAATAGTTTCTTACAGGCAGCATAACCAATGTATGGTTGACCAGCCGAGTAAGCCGTTGCACCGACTTCATCTAAAATTGCAAAATTATAAATTGCGTCTGGGACGAATAGGATGTCATTTTGTGGGAATGGAATATCCAGAGCAGCCTTTGCAAACATATAGGCAACTGCTGGCATGTTTAATCTTGTTCTATAGATTTGAGCAATGTGATATAGTGGTTCGGCTCTAATCGGTCTGCTATTATAAGCGACCAAGAAAGCCTCCATTATCTCACCCCAAGGTCTATTCAACATTGCCTTTGCAATTGCGATTCTATAGAGTGAGTAGTAAACCTCTTCGGCCCAACCACCAGCCTCAACTCTTCTAATATATGCATCGATGGCTTTTTCCCATTGCTGAGAATCAAAGTATGATTGACCTAGATAAAACTTATATCTTATATTATCTGGCTCATCTATTAATGCTTTTTCTAGAATTTCTGCATCTTTTGAGTATTTTTCAATAGCAGTGATTCCAATATTTCTACCACCAACAGTTCTAGCAACAATTCTATAATTTCCCTCAAGCTTCATTATTATGGGATTTTCTGTTTTTCTTGATCTGGCATATTCGTGCAATACACCAACATATTCCCACCCGCTATCAACTTTAAATATTTGATTTCTCCACCAAGAGAATTCTTCCCTACCCAATCTTAGAGCGAAAGAATCAATCTCATCACCGTCTGGAAGTGTGAATGATCCATCAAGGTAATCATCGGCATCAATCATCCAAGCATATGTTGCCTTACCCTTTAAAGCATCCAAGGCTTCAGTTCTGGATGGGCCAAATCCTTTCCATTCAGATTGAATCAATTCTCCAGGAATATTTTTTTCTTTAAAGAAGTTTTGAATTATGTCTTGAGTTCCATCTGTCGAACCAGTATCCACAACAACCCAGTAATTTATGTGTTTATAAACTGAGTTAAGACACTCAAGAATAATATGAGATTCATTTTTCACAATCATTGATAAAGCTAATCGATACATTACTAAAAGTCCTTTATACTATTTATAACCAAAAATTTGGACAGTTATTGGAAAAAAAAATGCATTCACAAAAGATCAGAACCACCTACAATTTATACATTATAAATTTTTATAAATCCAACAATCTTCTTGTGTTGATATGTTGTTTAAACATTCATATACTGCTTTATTTACATCTTTACTGCTAAAATCGTGACCGCACAAATAACCATTTTTTTTAATTTTTGGAAGCCATGCTTTTATATCATTTTTAACACATTCATAACTATGACATGCGTCTATAAAAACAAAATCTAAACTATTATTTTTATATAAAGAAGCTGCTTCTACAGAATCCATTCTAATTGCTTTATATAATCCTTTGAATTCAGACATATTATTTAAAAATGTATCAAATAAATTAGAAAGATCTTCGTGATAATCTTGATCCTTGGACCATAAATCAATACAATCTAATTTGATAGATTTACCACTGTTAATTATTTCCACCATCAAATAAGATGTAGATTTCCCTTTCCAACATCCAACTTCAACAAAATGTCCATTATCTGGACATATATTAACCATAGATGTATACAAATTAGGATATGTAAACCAATTTTCACCAAAATTACTATTATTGTAAATATGTTTCATTTTAATATAACCTTTAAAGTTGGAAAATACATCAAAAATAAATCACCAGAATAGTTTCTTACTTTTTTTATCCTGCTGCAAATTTCATCAAAAAAATTCCAAGCCAAAGGAACAAAAACAATTTTATCAGACTTCATTTTTTCTAATACAGAAATTGATACAATTTCTGTATTCATACCTGGAGTGTATAGAGATGTTTTAAGTACATTATCATCTATAATGTAATCTAATTTAATTTTTCCAAAGTTAAGCAATGTCATCCCCTTTGCCGCTGCCCCATAACCTATTATTTTATACCCATTTTTTTTGTAATCATTAATAGCATTTTTTAAATTTATTGTTATTTCTTTTGCATTTTTTGAAAAAAAGTCGTATGTTTTTCTTGAATAGATGCCATTTTTTTGCTCTTCCAATAATGTTGATTCCAAATTTGTATCTTTTGTATATTTTGCAATTTCGAAAATATAACTTGATCCATGAACATCAAATTTAAATACATTATTTAATCTCAATCCACATTTTTCAACTACATTTTTCATAGAAAGAGTATTAAAAAATGACAGATGTTCGTGATATATTGTATCAAATTCATTATTCAATATCATATTTGATTGTGAAGTTTGAATGTATAACATTCCATCTTCATTCAATCTATCTCTACATTCATTTAAAAATGCAACAATATCATCTGTGTGGGCAAAAACATTTTGGGCAGTAATTAAATCAAATTTATTATTAATTTTATTTGATGGAAAATAATCACAAATAATTTGATGATTTAAACTACTAAGCTTAAATAAATTTTCAGCAGGGTCTATTCCGTATGTTAAAATGTCAAGTTTTTTATAAGAATCAAGTTGTGATCCATCATTGCAAGCAATGTCAAGTATATTTACAGGTTTTCTATTATGGTGATGTTTAAATCTTTGAACGGTAAATTTAGAAAAAAAATCAAAATAATTTTTAAGAGTTTCCGTAGTTCCACTAACATACAAATAATTTTTAAACATTAAATCTGGATTAATTGCAACGCTTAATTGTAAATGAAAGCAATTATTGCATAAATTTAACTTTAAAGGATAATATTTTAATTTTTCAGTATTTTTATGATATGAATTTGCTAAAGGTTGATCATTCAAATCTAATATACATTCAACAGAACCATTGCAACATCTACATTGATTTATAACTTTATAATCATTCATAATTTATATTTTCATTTCTTGATGTTTTAATACAATTGTTATAATTAAGTAACAAATTTCTTGTTATATTTTTAGTTGTATCTTTAAATTTAAAATTAAATGTTTTTTCAAATTTTGTTGTGTCTATGGAAAAATCATAAGCTTTGAGTTGAACCTTAACATTTTTAATTTTATCCAAGTTGTTTAAATCATATTCAACTACTGGAACATTGCAGATTTGAGAAACATCTTTTGCTATATTTTCTGCTGTATCATTAAAAGAAGCTATATTATAAATACCAGAATTATTTTTATTGCAATCAATTATTGCTTTAATTGAGTTTGCTAAATCATCAATTCCTAATATTGCTCTACTAATATCTTTAATGTATAATTTTATGTGTTTTTCTTCTACAGCACAATAAGTCATAGAATTTATCATAATATCTGTTCTTAAATGTGGTGACCAACCATTAACAGTTCCAAATCTTAAACCATAATAATTTAATTCTGTTTTTTGCGCGTAAGAATCTATAATTTGTTTTGTCAAATCATAATAATTATATGGATCAAAATTATTATATGTTTCGGACACAACACTTTTTTGAGTATTACCATAAACAGAAGAACTACTAGCATAAATAAATTTTTGAGATTTATTTATTTTTGTTAATAGATTAATAAAATTTTTAATATTATTATTAAAAGAAGATAACATATCATTATCACACATTTTTACTGAGCTATGACCAGCTAATAAAATTACAGAATCAAAATTATTAATATATTCTTTAGATAAAGCGTTGTAATCTACTTTTTCTTCATTATCAATAAACCAATTTAAATCTATATTTTTAATATTAAAAATATTTTTAAATTTATAATTTAAAAAAGAACCAACATATCCATTGCCACCCAATAATAATATATTTTTCATTTAATTATTCCACTAAGTATTTTTTCACACCAAGATATTCCGATTCTTCTAAAATTTTATAATTTAAATCATTTAATCCAGAATAATATAAATTTTTAGTTTGTTTCAATTCATTAACAATTTGATGATTTCTGTCAAATGTTGGCATAAAATGCTGATGTTCTTCAGTACCATTTCCATCATCACATAATTTTAAATATTCATCTATTGAAACATTTATATTTATATTTGCTATATTTAGTCTTGCCATCATCTCATCATCTTCTGCTCCCCACCCCCAAAATTTATTAGTATATCCATTTAATTTTAAATAATCAGAAACAAGAAATCCCATAGCTTTATAAAAAGTTCCATCTTTCGAGTGCTCTAATGAGCAAAATTTTGTCGTCTTATTTATAAAATAATTTACAGTTTTTGGTAAAATATCTACTGGGTGAAAAATAAAAATATCATTTTCATTCATATTTTTTTTAAAAATATCGAATCCAATATTAATAGTTTGTCCAAGATTAAATAAATCATATTTTTCACTTCTTTCAACAATTATAATATCATAATTTTTATTTTGAGAATTTAAATATTCTTTAAATGGATGTATAAACTCGTTGAGAGCTTTTTTATATTTACCAAATCTATCTCTATAAGGTAACACAAAATATGTTTTAATATCTGATTTCATTTTTTTATTACTTACTTTAAATAAGTTTAAATATTTTTAATTTATCATCAATTATTTTTTCTAAAATATCAAATTTGGAACCATCTTCAATTATAGTATCCCAGTTATTATGCCAATGCCATGTAAATGCCCCATCATATAAATTTGTATCACCATTTTTAGACATTGGATATATTGGATTTAGACCCCATTCTGTATTGAACCAAGCACATGGAAAAATTTTTAAATCTTTATCTTTAACATGACTATACAATTTTTGCCCCCAACAAAAAGAATTTGGTATTGGTTGAATTTTTGTTAATAATTCTATAAATTTATAAGCAGTTCTACTTGTTTTATTTAATCTCATTATTGCGCCATTATAAAATATATTAGGTTCACTAGGAATAGTTCCAGATGATCCCCACTGATAAATGAATTGATAATTATTTAAAGGGCTTAAATCTCTCAATATACACATATCCATGTCTATATAAAAACCACCATATTTAAATAAACATAATAATCTAAAAAAATCACCACCCAAATAACAACGATCATCATCAATAATAATTGATTTAAAATATTCTTGATAATCTTCTAAAGGGGTATCTTTCAATTCTTGTATTGGATTCCAAATCTTATGAGTAATATATTTGGAAAAAGGTTTCAATAATTCATTTTTTGATAAATCTATATTTGACCATAAATTTATATTATAATTTGAAGAATTAAATTCTTCATGATTGGCTATTAATGATTTAATCGGTAATAGTTGTTTTCTTTCAAAATTTCTGGGAACTCTCCAATATAAATTAAAATTTAATTTATCTATACTTTTATATGGCTTTAGATTTTTTGCATATTCTAATGATTTTAAATATTTTTTATCATTGAATTGATATAATTCTTTATTATTTTCAAAAGAAATCATTTATTTAATTTTCCAAACTCGACAATTCCAGTTCCACTCCAGTGACCAACTTTAGTTATATCATGTTTTTTATATTCTATCGAATCCCAAAATTGCTTCATTTCTAAATTAAGATGGATATCATCTAACATCAATAAACCATCCCATTCGATTGATTGTAAAAATTTGTATAAAATATTTTCATAGATTCCATCATGGGCCACATCTAAAAATATAAATGGTGTATTTTTAATATCTTGATCTTTTGTAGAGTCTCCTATAAAATATTCAATGTTGGCTCTTTCAGGATTTTTTGGTAAAAGTTTAATTATATCATATGTTTTTATTTTATTATTTTTATTATATGAAAGAGCTAGTGCGGACATGCATTTATTTGTTCCTATATCAAATAAAATTTTATTAGAATACAAAGAGGAAATATACATCAATAAACGATAATGTTCTCTTCCAGATTCTCCATAAAAGTAATTAAAATTATGATATAAATCATAGTTTTCAACAAAAGATGCTTCTATATTATTTAATGTTTCATTACTTACTGATAAAATTTTTTCTATAATCATTTTTTTATCCAATTTTCTTCTGAACTGTGTTTATGAACATAAGAATCCCAATCGTGTTTAACATCCAATTCAATTAATGGATAATTTAATGAAACTAAATAAAATCCCCACATCCTTTCAACTATACCGCAAATTCTATGATTTATTCTATTCATTATTCCCCATTGATTTTTTATTAAAATATTTTCTATATCTTCTTTATTATCCTGTAAATAATTTGCAAAATTTAAAAATATTTCTTTTGGAGTTATGCTTAAAGCCTCACTTATCCAACCATTATTCCATATTAAGTCTGGATTAAATTGACAGTCCAACCTCTCTTCCATAAATTTACAAATATTTTGTAACTCATACCATGACAGGTATAAATCAGATAGACCTCTCTTTTTCTGATAAAAAATATTTTTATTATTTTCCATTAATAAATTATATGTAGAATTTATGGAATTTTTATTAAAAACTACATCATAATGAAATATTCCAATATGTGTCGAATCTTCAATTAAATATTGATTGTTCAGTAAATGAACAAAAGTTCCATACTCATAATACTGTTTTTTCTGATACTCAAAATTATTCCAGGGAAGTTCCCATTCTTTTATATTATTTTTAATCTTTTTTGTTATTTGTTTTTTAACATTTTTTTGTATTTCATAACAATAAATAGATTCCAATTCAGATTCTGATAAATTATCTAATACTTTATCATATAAACGATCATATGTAACTAAAAATGATTTAATTTTTATCATGATATTTTTTTATTCTATCTTTCCAATAATTTAAATATAATTTATCATAATTATATTTTTTATTTAAAAAATTTATAAGTATTTCTTCATTTAAATCTTCATAACTTTTAACTTTTAGTATTGGTAAGTCTGTCCAATCATCATAAATGTAATTATCTATAACTATTGGAATACAACCCAAATATAAACTTTCCCATGTTCTATGACAATCTATACCATTTCCAGGGGGTGAAATAACAAATAAACTCTTAGACATATTTATCGCATACTCATCAAAAGATAAATTTGATTGATATATTAATGGTAATTTATTTTTATTTAAAATATTCAATATATTTTTTCTATTTGGATTTGTTAAATTCCAATTACAATAAATTGTAAATTCTTTTTTATTATTTTTTAATGTTTGTATATTTTGAACAAACCATTTAGTCATATATTGTGGTTCATAAAATGGATCTTTGTGGGTTTTTAGACCCAAGGGTATTGATATCAAATCCTCACAAATGTGTGTTGGATTTATAGCAAACCATTTATGAATGCTATTGGGCTTTTTACTATATCTAAAATTATCAATTGGATAATCTGAGTGATGAGTTATTAGTAAATATTTTTTATTTGACTCTCGTATATTATCAAATAGATAATTTAAATCATCAGTTTTACAAAAAATAATACAATTTTTATTTAATATTTCTTTATCAAATAATTTATTATATGATAAAACTATGGAATAGTCTGCTATTTTTTCATAATTTGCAGCATTTAAAATATTATCAATTTCTATTTCCATGCCTATCTACTAATATCCAATCATCGCTGTAGCCGTGTTCTTTAGAGTACTGATCAATTTGGGGGATATACATTATATTTTCATTATACACCATTAATGATAATATTGCTTGATCGTGTCTATGATCTATAAAATCTTTAAAATTATCCATTCTTATATTTGGTGTGTCTTCTATTAATCCTGGAATTAAACAATTTTCTAACCATTTTTCAACAAATGAAACAGAATATGAACATTTTCTAAAAAATAGATAGGTCGCTTGCATTTGATTTTCTTCAGAAAAATCATTTTTATTATTTTTATTCAGATAGAAAAAACAATCACCTTTAGTCCATTTTGAAGTTTTTTGCTTCATTGAAAAATTCAAAACACCTTTATGGTTTATCATTCTTAAAATATTATCTACATTTTTTATTATTTTTGCGCCAGAATCCATATAAACTAAATACGAATCATTTTCTATTTGATTTAATGTTTTTAAAATCAGATAAGGTTTCCATAACCAATATCCAGCACCTCTACTTTGACTTAAAATTTTATTATTTTTAATTTTAAAAGTTTCATCTATATCATTATTATTATATCCTTTAGAAATAAATCCAAAAGATTCTGCACTTTTTAAACCAATTTGTTGGCTATTTAAAAATCCATTATTTGCATAATTTATAAAATATTTTTTCATTTTAAGATGCCGATCTACTAATATTGGTATTATACAGATATTTATGTAATACTTTATCTATTTTATAGCTACTCTCAACCCTTTTACTCATTTTACTTACCCAATCAGCATCCTCGCAGGATTCATTATATTGATTTCTTATCTCTATAAATTTTTCATTTTTTGCCAATTCAGATCTCCAAGCACACAAATGCCATGCTGGTCTTTTTACTTTATAATTTGGATTTGTTTTTAAATAATTGTAATCAACACCTTCTATTGCGTTTCCATGATCAAAAGTAACATAAAATTCAAATCCATTTACATTACAATACTGATTGAATGTTATTACATCATATTTATTATCTCTGCATATTGGGACCAATTCTTTAAAATAATCATCAGTAATGTCGTCATCATCGTCTAGAAACGCAATATAATTTCCATTCGCTATACTTAATAAATCATTTCTCTTTTCAGTTATTGATTTTTTTCTATTATCTGTCAAAATTAATATTTCCACATCTCCATAAGAACAAAGGGAATCTAATTTTTTAAATAACTTATTAGCCAGATCCAATCTTTCAGTTATCGATAATATTAAAACTGATAAACAAATATTTTTTTTCATAAAGAATTTTTCCAATTTATTTTTGGAGATAAAAGATCTCCATGTGTTGCATACCCAGGTATTGGACTTATCATTAATCTATGTCTAATATCAGTTAGGGTACAAAAAAGCTCATAATCTCCTGGTATTTTTCTATAAGGATGTTCATCAACATTCAATAGCAATAATGAAGCTTTAAATACATTCTTATCCTCTTTTAGAGTAATTACCTTAGATGCGAATGTCATTGTTGCAGTATTAACTGTTCTCCAATAATCATTAATACCAAAAAATATTTCACTCTTATAGCTTTTAAAATTTTCAAATATATAATCTATTTCTTTATTATAATTTATATTAAAATGTTTTTTATATCTTTCTGGACTATCGTATAAATTTACATAATCTGCCCCACAATAATTAAATGCTTCATTTAAAGCATTTCTTGAATATTGTCTGTGAAGATAATCATTTTCAACAAAATAAATTATATCATCATCTTTATTTTCTGTAATTGCTTTATTATATGTAAAATCAAAACTACCACAGTTTCCCAAAGATGTTCTTATCACTTCCACCTTATATTTTTTCAACCACTGCATCGTTTCGTCTGAAACATTATCTGCAATAATTACTAATTCTGATTCATTTACTTCAAAATTTTTAATAAAGTTATTTAAACAATTTTCATTTGTAAAATATTCGGGAGCCTTACCCCTTCTATTATTATCAGATAATCTATAATAAATTTTCATTATCTTCTCTTTAGTATCAAAAATCCATTATTGTTTGTATATTCTGATTCAATATACCAATGAGAATTTTCTTTCAAAAATTCAATAATTGCTTTATAGATTCCACATCCACCTCTTTCTCCCCTCTCTCTAAAACTAATTGTGTCATGAAATATCAAATATTTCTTAGCTTTATTTCCATGTAATTCTAATTCTTTTTTCATTTGGTCATATTCGTGAAGTGTATCTATGAATAGAAGATCACATTCCTCTATTTGAATCTTTGTGGTATCACCTAGAATAAACTGATAATCAATCCCGCAATCTTTTGCTGCTGAATAAACTTCATCTATATTTCCACCCCATTTGGATGGTGGTTCTATATCATATGATATCATTTTAGTAGGTTTACCAGCAAGCATAGCCCATGTACTTACTATTCCACGGACACCAAATTCTACAACATTTTCACACTCTTCAACATAAGATTGTAGTGTAGGAAGGTGTTGGTGTATATCTGATGGGGCTGAACAATAATATTGGTATTTTGTATTAATTACAGAACAATTCATGTTTTTTATCCTTTAATATTTCAATATATCTCTTACCATGAAATCCAAAACAATTTTCAAGTTTATGGTCTTCCGAAATTGGTATCTCTACTGAAAATTTTTTTGCCAATTCCACTGGAGCAAATTTGATACCATTTTCTTCTAACATTTTTCTAACCACTACCGAAATTGTTACATCCTCATTTGTTAATGATTGTTGATGAAATTCTCTAAATCCAGATATTTTATTTGTCATATCATATAATTTTCTAGAACGAATAGAAAATCCGCCATTACCAACTACTGGACTATTTCCTGTCCATCTCATTCCAGAAGGCCACGGTGCTCCGATATAATCGTAGTTTAAAAAATCGTCATCCCATAAATTATAATTTATTGGAAATCCATCAGTCTGAACAACCATGAAATATTCAGAATCTGAATAGTTAATTAATTTTTGAAATAACAATTCATTTAAATCGCAATAATTTAAAATATCAATATACTTAACATTAAATTCATTGTTGTTGTATTCTTTACTTGGTGTTAAAAACAATACTTCAGATATAAAATAATTTAAATTAGTTAAAATATTTTTAGCAATATTTTGATACTGTTCAGTTTCAGTTCCAAGGCCATCCACTATAGTTAGTGCTATATTTTTTATATTCATCTCACATCTTCTAAACAATGATGATCATCTGGTCCCTTCCAATATGGCCCAGGAACATTTGGTGGAATTCCATAACCTCTAAATTTATGCTTATGCCAAACCCTAACATCCTTTGCAGGGTTATACACCCTGTATTTAGCTTCAACAAAACACTGCATTATTCTCAAATCGCAAGAATAGTAACCTATTGGAAAATCTCCATTTTTTACTTTAGACTTTCCCCTCCATACCCAAACATCATTTGACTCTGGTGCTGCTCTTCCATTTTGATGAAAACCATTTATAAAATAATGATCATCTTCTGGATACCATCTACTCAGGCCAATGGCAATTTCATCTGTAACTTTTTCATCTAATTCTAAAATACTATAATCAAAATAAATATCAGAATTTGCTATAAAATTTAGATCTTCTGGATTCGAAGCTTCTTCTAGATTAAATATATCTTGATATTTTGTTCTTTCACCAAATGGGTAAATTTTTGTAATTTTTGAAGAAAAAACAGGCAACTCTTCCTTCGTTATGACAAAAATATTATCAAAATATTTTAATTTTGCATTATTTATTAGGCAGAAATCATATTCACTTTGCCTGTGTTGATTGTCTGTTTTGATATACTCAACAAATAAATTTTTCATTATATAATACCTTTGTTGGTGTAGTAAGTATTTTTTGCAGAATTTCCAATAATTTGTTCTTTATTCTGCCCCATGTCTATTAGACCTCTTATTTTTGAATCTCCATCCGAAATACCCATCACAATCACAGCATCATCTTTATTGTAATTTGAATCAGCGAATAGACAAAAATTAGATCCAACTAAACCAATTTCAATCTGAATTTCTTCCAAAACTTCCAACATAATTTCGTGATCAAAAAACTTTTTTTCATTTTTTAAATAATACTCGCACTTTTCAATCCATTTATTGATAAATTCAAATGATTTTTCATTTCCACTTAAATATATTGGAGATGCCTTTGGAATAAAATTTCCCTTTTCATTTATACTATTAGTGGCAAAAACAACATCAGAATTTATATTTTCAAACATATCAAGTTTTTTATAAACATAACTGTCAATGTCTAGCCAAATAACTGGACCGTTAATTTTTTCCATACACTTTAGTATAAACGAAGGTTTATATAAACAATTAGATCTATAAGAACCTCTTGATGTAATTTCTTCAACATAATATGGCATATTTAATTTTTGCATATTTTTAATAAAATGAAATGCATGTGAAGAATAATAAGTATTATTTGTATCTACATCGCAAAAGTATGATATTACTGTAGTTTTCATGATTGTACTAAAAATTTATTTCCTGGGCATTGAAATCTTATATTATTTTCATCAAATCCCATTTTTCTAAGAGATTCTTCTTTTGATTGACCATCGGCCAATCCCATAGTAATTATTGGCTCCCCACCAATAACCTGCAAACCAGGCCAAACGCAATAAGCATTACTTAAACATGCCATCCTAATGCCTGTATTTTCTGTTATAATTTTATTAAAAATACCCATTAAGACCTCATGGTCAAACATAGTATCTCTCTGACTTTCCACCTGTTCGCTCGCTTCTATCCAAGCATACATGAATTCTAATGTCTTTGGTGTATAGTTAACATAGATTGGAGAAGCTTTTGGTAGAGCTATTGATGGATCTTCTTTTGTTGGAACCTTTGGAAAGGCAAATCCAACATCGACTTTATCTTTAAATTCATCAAAAACATCTAATGATTTATGTACTATAGAATCTATGTCTAGCCAAACTAATGGCTTTCTAAATTCATTCATCATATCTAAAATAAATCTAGGTTTTGACAGACAATTGGATCTGTAAGATCCTTTTGATTTTTTCTCCCTTATTATGTGGGGAATTCCTAAATTATCTAAATTTTTAGTTAATCTTTTAGAGTGATCGCTATAATAGGTGCGACCATCAACATCAGAATAAAAAGAAATCACTGGAGTTATCATGGTCTAGTATTTATAAATTTTGAATTAGTTTATACAGAACATCGTCTGCATTTTCCATCTTATTTACCTTTTCAAAATTTTCCCTTATTGCTTCAATTTTTGAGTAGTATAGCTCTGGTGTCAATGAGTTGATATCGAAACTAGAATCTAATGTTATTATTCCATCAGCGTTGAAATAATTGCCAATATCTTTGGTTCCCCAGTAAACTGGTATAGTCCCCGTTGCGAAGCAGTCTGTTATCTTTTCTGTAAAATATGTACTATATCGATCATTCTCAATCACTATGGAGAACATGTAGTCATTCATTGCTTTTGATTTGTCACCCCAAGGTTTTTTCTCATAACCAAATCTCGGAGAACCTAGAACACCACCAAAAAGATCAACTTTATCTTTAAATTTTTCAGCAAAATGATGTCTTAATTCATGACCTATCGTCAATTTTTTACTAGATGCAATCATGGATGCTATTTTAGTTTTATCGAAAATTTTTCTATCTTCTATCCACGGCAAATTGCTTCCAGCAAACGAAAATTTAAAGTTGTTAAACTTTTCACAATATTCTCTATCCGAGATATAAACAGCATCAAAAGAGTCATTGATCAATTGTGCGTTTTGATCGAATAGGTGTTTGGGTATGTACATACCAAAAAAAATTGCTCTGGATTCGCATATCCATGCAATTTTCTTTTCCCCTGGTTTCTTTTTGTAATTTATACCGTGAGGTATTGCTGCATCTATAAAAACTTTAATATTACAATCTTCAGCTGTCCAAGAAAAATATTTTGGTTTTAGATCAGAACAGGATGAAAGATTGATATCAAACGGTGCTCCAAAAGCTTGCATTAAATCCATATAGTCACTTTCCTATATGGTATTTAGGTATCAATTCCCAATCCTTTTTATCTCCATGTGATAAAATTTTAATTCTTGCTAGGCTTATTTGTGGATCTCTGTAATCTTCGGAGTTTATGGCTTGGCATAAACCCCACTCAACCAAAAGTCTTACTATTGTATTTCTTCTTGAAATGTCCTCGTCGGATAAGTCACTTTCTAGATCATCTAATAAAAACATCTCTTTAAAGTGCAAAATCCAATATCTTGATCTTTTGTGTAAGATATGACAAGATTGGAACAATTTTTTATCTTTTTTTGAGGAAACGCCAATTCTAGTTAAAGTTTCTTTTATTTTAAGAAAATCTTCTTTAGAATTTAATTTAATCTCTACACCCAAACCATCCATTATTTCATCTACAGTATCTTCCATACATAAAAACTCCATAAATTATAATATTATTTATAATTTAGGGGTTTTAGAATTTACCTAACTGTTCCCTTATGTATTTTAAGTTATTTTCTTTAAATAGTGGTAAAACTTCTTTGGCTTTTTCTTTAGAATATCCATAGTATTCCATAATATTCTTCAGATCATCGGAATCAACATCTTCCTTTACCCATTTTGAAAATCTATTTTTCTTCTTAAAGGTGTAAAAATAATAATCATATTGCATCTTTTTAGGCAATTCGTGAAATTTATTCATAAAATTTACATGAAAAAGACACTCAGAAAAATAAGAAAATGACTTATTTACAACATAAGGATTGTAAAACTTTTCAATTTCTGGATCTGTATCCATTATATTCTTTTTTGTCGAATTGATGGATTTTAAAAAGTCTGAAAGCATGAATTTTTAACCTTTAAACTCACATGTCATCATAATTTGAACCATGCAAGCCATTAAATGAATTTCTAGGTCTGCTACTCGGCTCATATCCTTCTGATACTCCCCAAGTATCAGAATAGCCTGTGGAATGCTAGAAGGGCTTAAACAGCCGTATAGGCTGTCATAAAGCTTTCTAATGACATCGGTTTCAGAGAGGTGGGAATTGGTGACAATCCACTTTCTAACTTCTGGCAAATTCTTTGTCTTCAAAAATCCAATTAAATTCTTAATTTGCTCCTCTGTGATATTCATCAATATTCCAGAGTCAATCGTACCAGACACGCCATATCTTTGAAGTTCATTCAAAATTCTACGCATATCTGGAAAATATTTCATAATAAGTTGACTTAAAATCTTCTTATCGCATGAAATGTTTTCGTTCTTAAGAATATCCATGCAGCGATCCATCATCTCAGCCGCAATGGATGCTTTTTCAGAAACTGGAATATTAAAGTCAATACAAGTACAGCGAGAGTGAATAGGCTCAATAATTCTCGACTTATAGTTGCAAGTTATAATGAATCTACAGTTTTTTGAAAATTCTTCAATAGCACCCCTCAAGGCTGGCTGAATACTTTGTGCATTTGAATAATCAAACTCATCCAAAATTACCACTTTCTTTGTATCGTGGAATGAGACTGTACTCGCAAATTGTCTGATTTTTGTTCTGAGGGTATCGATATTTCCGTCTTCAGAACAGTTAATCATGATCCAATCGCAATTCAATTCATTACACAAAGCCTTGGCTACTGTCGTCTTTCCAGTTCCAGCAGAACCTGATAATAGTAGATTTTGTGGCTCCTTTTTAGCAACCATGTCCTTGAAGGTTTGCTTCAAGGACTTTGGTAGGATGCATTCTTGAATTGTTTGTGGTCTGTACTTCTCTACAAACAAAAATTCTTTAGAATTTGTCATTTTTTATTCCGTATAGTAAGAATCTGGCTCCATTGCAAACCAATACCTAAGATTAATGTTTTGATTTTCAAACTGCCCAGCAATATTCTTTGAGAAGGTTACCTCATAATCTCCAGGAAGAAGGCGAATATTCTCAATCTTGAAGTTTAGTGAAAACTCAGCCCCATTGCTATCCCCCTCCAATTGCACCTTGTAACTATTGCTAGTCGGATCTTTCATATCAGATAGATGGGCGTAAATATTAGAACCATCGCTAATAAATGAAAGATCTGGCAATTGGAGAACAGAAGAAATTCTATGAAGTTCATTGAACAGTCCATCTGGAATCTGAGTCGTGACACTCATGCTTGGCATATTTACAGTCTTCTGTGGATATGTTAGAAGCCTTGGTTCAGAATAGTTGTACTTGACTACAGAACCATTTGAACCCGTAATGCTTACGCTCTTCTCACCAAATTCAAATTGAGGATTGTTAAACAAACTTACAAGTCCTAAAAACTTGTTCAGATCCCAAATTCCAAATTCAACATCAAAAGTTTCCTCAATGACTGCCTCAGCCATTCCACTTTTAGATGGGGTAATAGTTTTAATAACATTTCCTGGCTTCACAAGAATGTTTGAATTCATAGAAGCAAAGTTTTTAAGAATCGATAAAGTTGTTTTGCTGATTGTAATAGATGTAGATGTCATAAATCACCATTGTATCAAAATTATTCAAAGTCGTCAAGATCGTCTTCATCCAAATGGCTATAGTCGCCACTGACGAAATTCTTCAACTTATTTTTATATTCATTTCTTTCTGAAGATTTTTCACGATCCTTGATGCCACGATCATAAGTTTTAACTGTTTTTTTGTGTTCGCCTTTTCCGTTTTTATCTTTCTTTGACATTTTTTACCCTTATAATTCTACCCAAATTAGACCACTCTCGTCAAGTACTCTTGTAAACAATCTACCAGATTGTCTATCCAACCACCTATCTCCTTCATTCGTGTTTTGTGGTTCAAGAATACTATAATAAAATCTAGACGATATCTCAAATTCTTTCCAAGCACTTCCTATGGTTTTTGGTTGAATTCCAACTATAACATCAGTTGCAATATATTTTTTATTCTCAAAATCTACAACATCACCAGTATAGTATGTGCTGACATTTCCATTCTTGTCGTATTTTCTGTAAATTCCTCTTAGGTTTACATCTTCTGGTTTATACTCAATCATCCTACCATCCTGCTAAAGTTATTTTTCTTTTCAAACTGAAGAACGCTTGTAAATTTATCTACTATTTGATCCGCTTTATGGCTGATCACAAAAACATTTGAATTATTGTTGCCTAGAATATTTAATAGTTTCATTACTTCTTCAGTTCCACCAGCATCTAGAGAAGAATCAAAAACTTCATCCAAGATAAGCAAATTGCAATTTACACTATTCTTCATTCTTGCGATATCTCTCCAAGCCAATAGAAGTGATAAATCTATTCTCATTTTTTCACCTTCGCTGAAGTTCATGTAAGAAAACTCGTCCCGATTTCTACTTTTAATCGATTCATTGAATTCTTCGTCAAGGAAAAACTGAACAAAAAAATCCATAGATTTTAAATACTTATTAATATTCTTGTTCATTGCTGGCAAGTAATATCGAATTATTTTAGACTTGACACCACCATCTTTCAACAGGGTATAAGCATATTCATAATTTATCAGATCTTCTTTTTTATCTTCTTTTTCAATAATAAGCATGTTTAATTCTTTTTCCATCTCAGAAAGTTTTATTTTTTCTTTTTCTACTTCTACACTTTCGTCAGAATCTATGCTTATCTTTGATTTTAAGTTGTCCAAAGATATTTTGATGGCATACGCTTGTTTTTCAAACTCTTGAATTTTTCCATCAATATTCTTATTATATTCCCTGTCTATATTTATATTTGAGATTAAATTTTCAATATTTTTAATATTTTCCTGAAATTTAGCGTAGGCAGTATCTATAGTTTTTAACTTTTCAGTCAATTCTAAAATATTTTTATTTTTTGTTTCTTCTGTTATCTTACCCTTGCATTTTTGGCAAATTTCTTCTTTATCGTAAAAAGAAAGTTCATCGATTATTGTTTCCTTTTTACTTTCCAACTGAGATATTAATTTGTTTAATTTATTTAATTCTTTCACATTATCGGAATAGACAGTCTCATCTATTTGTTTTTTAGTTAAATTTTCTTTCTCTATCTTATCTAATAATACTTTGTAATTATTTGTCTTTTGTTGTATCTCAGTTTTAATTTCTTCAATATTTGAAGAACTTTTAGTTTTGTTTATAATGATTTTTTGATATTCTATTTTTTGATTCTGTAAATCAATTTTGTGAGAAATATCTTTAAGATTTTCTTTACACTCGGTTGTTTTAGTTTTTAGCAAATTATTCATTGTCGTAAAAACATCTATGTCCAATATATTTTCAATTACAGATCTTCTGTCTGATGCTGTTAATTGCATAAATGGTATAAAGGAAGAACTTCCAAGTATTACTACCTGACTAAATGTTTTGAAATTCATCTTCAAGATTTGTTTTTCCAACAAATCTTGGTAATCCGAAGACTTAGCATCCTGATTTAGCATTTTGTCATTTTTGAATATTTCAAATATCTTTGGATTCAATCCTCTGCGGATTTTATATTCATCATTTCCTATTTCAAAAAAAATCTCAACTATACTTTCTTTGCTATTGATTGAATTCTGCAATTGTGGTATGTTGATTTTTCTAAAAGGTTTTCCAAAGAGTGCGAATGTTATAGAATCTAGAAGTGCAAATGACTTCCCACTTCCATTGCTCCCACAAACTAATGTTGTTGGAGATTTTGTTAATTCTAGTTCAGTAAACCTATTTCCAAATGACCCAAAGTTTTTAAATCTTATCTTCTTGAATATTATCATTATTGATAACCTTTTCTGGCACAATCATGGATCTAAATTTTATTTTTTGTTCAGTATCTTCAACAAAAAGATAATCATCTGCTGTTTTTTCTTTGTTCATAATGACATGCTTTCTATGTAGAGATCTTTTATTATGGTTTTAACTTTTTCTTTATTTTTGATCTGTTCGGTGTTGTCTATTTCTTTTGCTATGATTGTCAGCGTATCTTGTGTGACATCAACATCATCTTCTTTTTCTTGTTGATTGTCAAGATCCTCTATTATAGTAAATTCTTGAGGCTCGTTTGACAGAATATAATCGACATATTGTTCAAACTTTTTCTGTCTTTTTTTGTTGATAACCACTAATTTTATATAACAATTCTTAATAGACTCTGGGTTTAATTTTTCAACCTCATTGTCAGTTGAATCGTCATATTTCAAAACATGGAATATTTTTCTAGTATTTTCTATAAATTCCAATTCCCGTGTTTTGGTATCCAATACAGTGAATCCCTTTTTACAATTTATATCTCCAAAATTCATCTGATACTGCGATCCGAGATAATGAATATTGCCTCTTGATTGCCTTATATGAAAATGACCAGATAGAACTTTATCAAACTTATTGAACATCTGCTCATCATTTCCAGAAGAGTGCTTTATTCCAGTAATAATCTCAAAACCATTAATCTCAAAATGTCCAACCAGTATTGAGGCTGATGTTGAATTTATAAATGAATAACAAAGATCCTCATTGTCTTTGGTTATCCACGGAACTAATCCAAGCTTTAATCCATCCAAATATAATTCTGTTGGATTTTCAATTATATTAAAATTATCATAAAAAGAAAATAATTCTTTTATAGAATTAATTGCATTTGTATTTTTAAAATAAGTATCGTGGTTGCCGATAGTTAAATAGACATTTATATCATTGTCTTTAAAAAAAGATGCAAATCTTTTATGAATCTGATTGAGTGTGAAAAAATTCACATATTTTCTTCTATCCAATAAATCGCCCATGTGAATCACATGTCGAATCTTATTTTCTTTAAGATATGGAAAAAATACATTTTCAAAAAAACTCAAAGATTCCTCAAGAAAAAAAGAAGCATCATTCTTATACCCGAAATGGGTATCGCTAATTATAGCAATTTTCATTTCTTTTTCTTTCTTTTTCTCTTTCCCTTTGCTTCTGTTTCTTTTTCTAATTTTTCTAAATCATGCTCTGATAAGAAAAAATTTCTCTGAATAAATTCGGATAGAGTCGCAGATTCATTGTTTTCTCTCAACCATTCAGTATACTTTGAATCTATATCATTATGCTGCATACACTTATATTTTATATAAGCTTGTTTTTTTTCTTTATCTATTCTTCTAAGAAAAGCATAATATATTATTTGTGTAAAGTATGAGAATGGATTTTCCGATTTTTGATCATCGAAGTTATGTGCGTATTGTAGGCAGTTTTCCACCCCATCGCTAACCATATCTTCTCTAAATGGGTAGTTTATGAAATTAGGTCTTCTTGACAATCTATCTGCTATTTGATAAAAACAAAGACCAATATAATCAGTCACTGGTGGCATTGGCTTGTTTTTTAATTTTGCTTCGTTTACAATGATTTTCCATTTGTTCATTGCAGACAAAAATTCATCGTTATCAACATAATGTTTGTCTTTTTTCTTTTCTGCTTTGCTCATAACAATATTATACACATTTTTATTAAAACTTCAATATATTTTTTTACACTTTTTACTTGACAGGTTTTAATAGGTCTAATATAATTGTTGTGTGGTATTAAGGAAGATTGGGTTTCTTAAAGGTTCTTTAAGAGTAATCATCACTAAGTGGATCTGGATTCCAATCTGAGAATTGATTTCCAAAGTCTTCTCTACCCTTTTCATCCCCAGTAAATTTATTTCTCTTTTTGATCTCATCGATCATCTTAAGCAACATATCTGGTTCTAGAATACCAGAAGTGATTAAATTCATGATGGCTTCTGGTGGAATAACCATATTAAGATATAACATTGGTCTTTCCTTAAGTTCGTCTGGAATCATTGGATTCTTAAGAACTTCTTTCTTTTTTCTTCTTTTCTTTCTTCTTTTATTTCTCATTTCCTCATCTACTGCATGTAGATAATCTTGAGAAATATCAGAATTTAATTCATTTAGAAATGAGTCTAAAAAGTCTCCGACTTCATTCGACATATTTTCTATATTAGTTTTCATCTGAGATTCATCTACTGGTTTTTTCTCATTGTCTTCTCTTTCCTTTTCACCATCGTAGATTGATGAACACTTTTTGCTTGGTTCTATAATTGCAACAATTCTATCTTTTTTGATCTCAATTGTCTTATCATCGCTGTTGTGTAGCCAATCTCTTAAAAAGGTAACATCAACAGCCATGCCATTATTACCAGACATAGTAGAACTAATAAAAACCATTGGCCTTTCAATTAGAAGGCTTGTTTCGTTTTCAACAACAGAACCTATCAATTCTTCACCATTATTGAGTTTTAATATTTTATATCCCATATTTCCTCCTAAAGTCGAATTTTCTTGATATTGTAGTTGAACTTCTCTTTATTATATATCTTGATTCTTTCATCAAAATGTCTTAGGGTATGGTTTCTGTAGGATTTCCAACATAGATCATCCGCAATATCAAATAAAATCACTGAATCTTTCGTATCTGACTTTCTAAGACCTCTACCAATCGATTGTAATACTCTAATTACAGATTTTGATGGCGAAGCAAATACGATAGCATTGATGTTTCTTATATTTATGCCTGTACTGCATGTCCCATATGAGGCAACTAGAACACTGTTTTTATGATTATCCACAACTTTTCTTATTTGTTCTCTTTCTTCGATATCTGTTTTTCCACTAATCATGAATGTTTCTTTTCCAGATTCCTTCTTTATTTGATCATAGAGTGGTATTCCGTGCTTATCAACATAATTGAATAAAACTAAAATATTTCCAGATATGTTTTTACATAATTTTGAAATAAAATTATTTCTTTTTTTGTTGCAAATCAACCATTCCATTTCATCAGCATATCTGGCTTTTTTAACACTTTCATATTCTTTTACATCGTAAGATAAAATTACAGAATTAATATTCAATGTCGATAAGATCTTATCATCCATTAAATTTTTAGTTGTAGTTACAGAATGAACCCTACCAAACAGACCTTCTATTATTAGTTTATGTGCTTGTGTATTGTCTAGTGTACCAGTTGTACCGATTCTAAATGGAGTATTCAAAAGCTTTTTCATTATAGAAGATAGAGATTTAGCCTTATATAGATGGACTTCATCACCAAAGATTCCATGATAATTTGAAAAATAATCGTGATCTTCTCTAAAGATACTTTGCCATGTTGAAATTGTTATTCTTTTAGATGATGTTTTTTCTTGTCCCTGAAAGATAAGATGAATTTGTCTTAAAAAATCCTTGTCTGAGTTTGAGTAATCTTTAAAATCAGAAGCAAGCTGAGTGACAAGACCTGTTGTTGGTACAAGAATTAAATATTTTGTCGAATCAAAGTTTTCAAGTAAAAATTTTAATGTTAAATAGATTATTAGTGATTTTCCAGAACCTGTTGGGGAAACCAGTAGTATTCTATTATTTTTAATTGATTCTTTTACAGCACTAAGTTGATAATCGTGCGGTGTTATTTGCTTTTTATTTGAATATATAATTTGCTTATTTAACCATTCGTCAATGTAAGAATCTTCAAATGGAATTTTTTCAAATCCATCAAGAGAGTATTGATACTTTCTTTCATTTAAAAAATGTTCTATATAATCAACCAATCCAGAATATATCGTCCTTGAAGCGTAGTTGAATAACTTTATAGTTCCATCCCATTTTTTCTTTTTAAATGCTGGAGTGTATTGATGATTTGGAACTTTGAATGTAAAAAAAGATGAAATTTCTTTTGCGATAGAATCATCACAATGAACTTTTATAAAAACTTCATCTAGTTTTTCTATTCTTATCATCAAACACCTTGTGTAAATTTAATCCAATCAATTGCAGCCCTTACAGACCACATTTTATTGGAAATTGCCTTTACAATTCCCTCAATGTAATTTACTTTTTCTTTTTGATATTCTATCTTCAAATTTAATTGACAGATATCATTATCACTTTCGATGAACTTGTCTAAGTCTTGTCTTATAAGAGAAAGTTCAAAGGCTTCCCAATTTAATTCAGCCAATCTTTCTTCACTCATTTTTCCAGAGTAATATAACCATTTATCTCTTTTTAATTTTGATAAATCGGTTTCGTACTTTGAAAGTATAAGTTTTTCATCAAACAAAATGCAAAGATATTTGTTATGTTGCTGTGGTATAACAGTAGCTTCATAATCTAAATTTGTTTTATCGATGGAAAGATCTTTATCTGCTTCTTTTTTAATTTCATCTAAATTCATATTAAATAGTATAATCTTTCAATATATCAAAATGTGTATAGTTAAAAATGACAGATGCAATAACTGGATCTGTATCTGGTGAAGTTACATCAAAATCCAAACCAGACAAAAATGATGGAAATATATTGTAATACTTAAATGATATTATTGGTCTATAATTATTATTTAAAATTAAGAGAATAGCACTTGATGTCTTATGAATTTCACTTAATCTCTCTTTATTATTTACCCACGGTGCTATTTTTTGCATCCAATCTAATATCTCTTTGTAATTTACCATATTCTCATCAACTGGAAAACTTAACTGTATATCTTCGACAATATATCGATTTCCAGGTCTTACCATTTCTATTCCAGTTGGAGTAGATTGAATTGATTGACCTAAACTCAAAGATGGTAAATTTACTCTCTGAGCAAAGTATGTTACAGTTGGACATCTGCTTAAAATAAAAATAAATTTATTTTGTAATAGATAATTTCTATTTTCTGGAATCACTGGATTTTTTGCTAAGAAATCTCCAGGTAATTCTTTTTTGATATCGTCTGGTATATTGCTCGGATTGAACATAATAGTATTTATAAAGAAACAGGCTGGTCTTTCGACCAGCCTGTTCGTTAAGACTTACTCCGATCAGCCTTCTCTACCGTGGAGGCTCTTGACTCTGGTTAGACGGTAGTAAACATTGCTGTTTAGATCTAGACCATCTGTGAGTGCGTTTGAGCCAGCGAAGCTTGTTTGACCCTTGGCGAATGGATTTGCAACCATTCCGTAACGAGTCTTGAAGCCAATCTTTGGTTGGAAGGTATCTTGACCGACTGCTCTTACCATTTGGAGAGGAACATATGGGCAGTAGAACATACCAGCGTCATATGGTGAGGTTCCCTTGTATCCAACGAGGAAGAAGTCAACTCCTGCTGGGACGAATGGATCGATATAGACCTTATAGCGACCATTGAGGACTCCAGCAAAGACATTTCCAGTATCATCAACGCTTAGGTTGACATTGAGTGCTGGTGAGATATTGAGGAATCCACCCATTGCAAGTGCTGATGCAACATCTGCGCTGCAAAGGATGAAGTTACCTTTACCTCTACGAGTTTCCTTGGCGATAACATTTGCTTCGCGTTCGATCTGATACATAAGACCACGATAGCGTTCTGCTGACCAACGACCGTCTGAGTCTTCGGTTAGATTGTAGCTACCAGCAAGATCGAGTCCAGTTTGCTGTGAACCTGTCTTGGCAACAGTGTAAACTGCGCGTAGAATTTCTCTGTTGATTTCGTTGAGAATTTCAACTGAGAGAATGTTCGCAAGTTCAGATTCGGCATCAAGACCATGAACAGCCTTAAGATCTTGAGCAAGTTCGGTTGTATATTCTGCCTTGAGTGCTCTTGTACGGGCTTGTACTGCAACGCGCTCAATGCTGAAGGCCATTTCCTTGAACTTAGGATCGCTAGCATCACTTCCGCCGAGTTTTTCAGCATCAGCGGTAAGGAATCCACGGAATCTCTCAAATAGATTCTTACGAGTAATAGCTGTTAGTGTAGCACCAGTGTTTGTTCCTAAACCAAAGGGGTTGGTATAGGTTGAACCTTCTGTGGTATTATTATTACCAGTTGAACCAGAAACACCAGAGAAAGATGCAATTGGTTCATCATACATTGCTTCTAGACCAGCTGGACCATCGTACTTAGCTCTGAAGGCAAAGATTAGACCAGTTGGTGCAGTCATTGGTTGAACGCTTGCAATGTCGTAAGCAACAACATTTGGCATTGCACGGCGAACGAGGCTGATTAGGATTGGGTCATAACCAGCAAGGCTTCCGTTTGCTGAAGCAGCTTGAGTGACTGAGAAACCACCACCCATTGAGTTGGTTGGTGCAGCTTCTGTAAGAAGTTGGTTTCTTTCTTCTGCTAAAGCTCTCTTTTGATTTTCTAGAAGAACGGCGGTTGTTCTTCTTCTATGAATGTCCTCAATCTTTGTTAGTTCTGGATGGTCAATGAGTGGTGACCATTTTTCTAAAAGTGTGTCGTATGGTGTAGTTCCGTTAAAATCCATTTCTATATTCTCCTATTTTTTATTTATATTATTTGACTTTTGGATTTGATGCCTTTAATTGCTTGCTGATTGACTGAACATAAATGCTCATATCTTCATTTAGATTAACTGGAGCAATCTGATCACTTTCCATGATTGAGGATTGTGCTGATTGGGTTGGTTTTGTTTCACCATTTAGATATGATTCCTTTATGATTTTAATTTTATCTCTGTATTGATCTAAAGAATCAAAGTTGATTCCTTCCGATAGAGATGCAATTTTTTCAATTTCAGTATCAGCAAGTCCTGCTGTTTCTTCGAAGAAGATGTTTAAGCACTTTGCTACTGCTACTTCTTCATTGAGGGCCATATTTTCTTGAATTAGCTTGTTCATTGATTCTTGAAGTTCGTTGTGTTCATCGAATAGTTCATCAACGATATCAACTTTGTCTTCTGGAATGTCAACATAGCTGTTTTCAAATAGATCCTTTAGACCACGCATAAAGTTTTCAGCAATTTCTGTTCTGAAGCCTTGCTCTACTTGTAGTCTATTTTCTTCCATCCATTCATTAATAGCGTATGAAAGATATTCATCAATTGATTCTGTTAGTGTTGAAGCGACAGACTCCGTTTGCTCTGCGATTAATTCTTCAGATGCTTGAAGGATTGCTTGCTCAACGATTGAGATTTTTTCATTTAAAGCTGCTTCAAAAATAACGGCAGCTCTTTGCTTAAATTCGTCCGATAAATCTTGTCCTTCAAATAAAGCATTGATATAGTCGGTTATATCTAACTCAACACTTTCTTCCATCTGTGCTCCCATTGTCTGATCAGTGCCACCAGCATTTGAAACTCCTGCTGGAGAAAGGGATGCCATATTCTTTTTAGCATCTCCGTCCTTTGCTATTGCTTTTGCAAACATTGGAGTCACTCCGTTGGACGAAAATGTTCCTTTTCCACTCTCATCATGTACATCTTTATTTCCTTGCATATTTTTCTCCGTGTTTTATATTATTTATATAATTAATTTTTTTAACAATTTTGTATGTAACATTAAATTATTATCTCAGTCGTCTATTTGTACGAGGGGTAACTATACCAGCTCGTATTTCAGCTTCTTGAGTACCTGTTCTGCGTCTATTCAATTCGTTCTTTATATCTCTTATATCATCTTCTCTGGTTTTTGGTACAATATTAGTTGGTGGTCCAGAAACTGGAATTTTTACTCCATTTGTTGGCTGTTTTGACATATTTCTTCTTACATAATTTGAAGCTTTTATACCCCTATACACTCCAGTTAAAACTCTCGGCAGGACTGTTGTTAGTCCAGCAGCAAACAGAGATTTTATTCCACCAGTAGCTATATTTGTAACAGTTCCCATAGCACCACTTGGACCAATAGTTGAACCTTGACTCAAAGAACCTTGAATATTTCTTTTGATTCCAGATACTACAGTACCACCAATAGTTTTTTGTGGTCTATATTTTATTCTTTTAGTTACAATTCCAGAATTAACGGTTCCTGCTTCTGGCTCATCTGTTCCAGAAGTTGTTGGTGTATTTGATACTGTACTTTGTGGTTCATTTTCTAAATCTCCACGAAAAGGACCAGATGGAATTCTCCAATTTTGTGGAAATTGAAATCTTTGAGTTGCTTTTCTTCTGGCTATAGCCTGTAGACTATTATTGCCAGATAATTCTTTTCTAATACCCTGAGCAATTAAACCTAATCTACCTAAATTAGAATAATTAACTTCATCTAGAGATATATTTTTTGAAAAACTCATTAAATTCCTCTCATGAATCTTTCGAATATTTCAAGAGCTTTATTTTCGTAATCTTTAGCTGAAATCTTTTTAATTTCTTTGTGAAATTTTTCTATTTCTTGTTCTTTTAAAAGACCATTATCCCAGACCCATTCCTTGCCTTCCAATATTCCGTTTACGAAAGCTTGTGGGGCTGATGGATCTGAAACGATGTCTATTGCGGAAAGAGTAAAATCTGATTGAACCTCATTGATTTCATTTACTTTTTTAAGGCTTCCCATACCCCTTGAAGAAACTCCAAGCAAAGCACCTTCATCTATTAAAGATTTAACAATCTTTCCCATTGGAGTATCTAAAACTTTAGCTTTACCGTAAAAGTTATTTCCATCCTGATTAAGTTCTACTATCATGTGGGACACACGATCAAGATTAACTGTTGGACCAGATGGATGATTTAGTTCACCTAAAGCTCTTTTCTTATTTACATATTCTTTGAGGTATCTTTTACACTCATTTTCTAGAATATTGACAGAATAGCGTCTACCGTTTCTATTTACGGTTTCAGCCTGCATCATTATTCCTTCAATGAAATAGTTTTTCTGACCAGTTTCAGAAGATTCAACTAATGCCTTAACATTTTCAATTGTTTCGGTGATTAGTTTCATCTATTATTCTCCGCAGTTTTCGCAAATTTCTTCTTCTTCAGAATCCTCATCATCATCGTAATTATCAAAATCGTCATCTTCATCTGCTTCTTCGGATAGAAGTTCACTGGCTATCTCGGCAATTTCTTCCTCTGAAAGTTCTTCACCCAACTCATTTTCAATATCTTCGACTATTTGGGTGAGTTCATCAAGGAAGACTTCATAGTCTTCTTTTGCTACCTTCATACCCTTTTTATTTTCTCCAGCCTCGGTTGAGTCTTCTGGGTTATCATCTTCGCCAGCCTTTTCATCGGCGTAATCGGGAACGCCATCGCCGTCTTCATCTGGCTTTGATTTCTTTTCTTTTGATTTTTTCATTTCCTCTAAATAGGCATCTCTGTCGTTTGGATTCATAAAAACGGTTGGTGCATATTCAAGTAACGATTCTTCTAACTTTTTTCCAAGCTTCTTATACATTCTCTTCTCAAGAAGTTCATTTGCTTGGCTGTATTTTTTCTCTAAAATAAGTGGTATAATTTCTGAAAATTCGCTCATTATTTTCTCCTAATTCTTTTATTATTTATTTTTTTAAGTTTTTCAAGATATTCTTTAAAAAATGAAAATAGGGTATTTTTATTTGATAAAATAGGTTTAATATTCTTATAATTTGGCCCAAAAACAGTAGAAAGTATATTAATTTGTTCTGGGGTTATGTTTACAGATTCACTATTTCTCAAAAATAAATTTATACCTCTTTTTTCTCTTTTTGGATTTTTTAATAAAGATACTATTTTTTCTCTTTCATGAAAGTATATTTTCATTGGTTAGTCTTTTGTTTTTGATCTGCTGTTCCCTGATCAGCTTGAGCCGTTAAACTAGACGCTTGAATTGCTTGTTGCTGCGCCTGAGCCTCCATAGCCATCTGCTGCTCCTCAGAAATCTGCTTATCAATTTCTTCCATAACATCATCAGATTGCTTCAGAATATGTTTTCTGATATATTTTGTTGAGAAATACTTACCTTCATAAGAAGATAATACATTTAACATATCTACCTTTTCCCTCAACAATTCATTTTCTTTCAATTCATTGAAATATGAATCTTTATTGTAGACGAAATTGATATCCTGGTATATTTTTTCCCAATCGTTTAGGGTAATAATTCCCTTCAACAATAGTTGTTTTTTCAAAACATCCAAGAATAACATAGAGAATTTGCTTCTCAATCTTTCAATAAACTTGAAAAATTTAACCTCATCTCTACTGATTTCTGTGGTTCTTCCCATATTGAAACCACTATTTGATTCAAGTCTAGAAATAGGAACATTCAAAGCTCTATATAATTTTCTTTGTAAATAGTCAACATCATCCATCTGTCCAAGATTCTGTCCACCATCCAGAGTAGCTATTTCTGTTCCCTTTCCACCATCTCTTCTAGGAATCCAGTAGTCTTCAAGCATTGTCAAATGCGCTCTATCGTCTTTGATTTCACCAGTTTTTTGATCATATACAAGACGATTCCTATAACGATTCATCAACTCCCTCATATATTGTTCGGCTTTTTGTTTTGGAAGATTGCCGATATCAATATAAAAAATTCGTCTCTCTGGTGCTCTGGTCATTCTATAAATGACAACAGCATCCTCAATCTGACGAAGCATGTTTAATGGGCGAATGGCTTTGTGTAGGTATCCGATTACTCTCTTGGTATTGGAATCGATCAATCCAGAATGCACATAGGAGATTGAATCAACCGCAATTTTTAAACCAGAACTATTCGTTTGTATGATTGCATCTGGATCAAGATCGGTATAAAGAAAATATTCTTCAAGACTTTTAATTATTGGTGTTTGAACGCCATTAATTACTTTATTTTCTTTATTTACCTTTCTGATCTTTTTAATTTTCATTGGGTCGATCAGGCGAATTTCTTGTATTCCCTTTTCTGGTCTAGTATCATCAATAATAATATGAAAATACAATCTAGCATCTATGTACCATTTTCTAAAAATGTCATAGCCGTGATGATTAAATTTTAATAGTTTTAAAATATTTTTAAATTCTTTGTGTATTTTTTCTTTTATCTGTGGTGATAAACTTTCAACATTTTTCAAATCTAAAAATATAGCATTATTATCGTGGTCAAAAACTATAGATTCGTTAATTATATCTTCTATAGCCATATCAACTTCTGGATATAGAGCCATTGATCTATACTGTGAAAGTTGAGTATTTTCATCTCTTATAGAGCCGCCGAAATCATATACTGTAGAAAAAAAACCACCACTTTCTACAGTAACAGTTCCATCGTAGGTATCTGGCGGTACAAAGGATGATTGTGTCTCTACAGCATTTCCATCTGTAGAATTTTTATCATCCTGCTTTTTGCCGAAAAGAAATCCATATAAATTCATATTACTATTTATATAAATTAGATTGCGAATTCTTCAGCATAATCATATGCTAATGTTAAAACAAAATCTGCAATTGAGTCTGGTATATCATTATTTAATTCTATTGGTGTCATTTCTATTGGATAGCAATTTGATAAAACAACTCTTTTACCGAAAGTATTTCCGTCTTCTGTATCATAATAAATTTCCCATTTAGAGGTCGGAAAATAATCCATAGCTGTATGGTCTGGGGAGTTGATTCTATCCATCCAAGACATCAATTCACTTCTCAATTGAATTCCTAACTCGGATGAACAATAGATGTTCATGCTTATTTCTTGAAATACTCTTTCTGCTGGAAATTTAATTTCCCTACCTCTATAATTTATGGGAACAGTTCCTATTGTTGATCCAGGAATTTGAATAGATTTTATATAAACTTCAAGTTTTCTTGACTCATATGGATTTGTACTTAACTGTGAAAAAGAACCATTGAATAGAGGAATCTCAGCAAAAACTCTAAATCTATTTCCAGCTACAGGTCTAAATCTAACTCTAAATTCATCTAAATTCATCTCAAGTATTCCCAGTAAAGGTAATTAAAAGTAACTGTAAATTCTGCAAATGTATCTGGGTTATCGTAACTAAATTCTATTGGACTTATTTCTATTGGAAAAACATCATAGAATTTTATCTTTTTTCTATACTGAGCTGGGGTAGTAGTAACATTTCCTGTTACTCTTTGAACTTCTACGGTTGGTGTTGTATTTCCACTAGATTTTTGATCCTGATAATGAAATTCCCAGAAAAAATCGGTGTTTACAACATTATTAGTTTCATGAGTTTTTCGAGTATCCATGTACTCTATCCAATCTTCAAATAAATTTCTTAATTGAACATATGGAGACTCATACACTTGTATTGTCCATGGAGAATATGATCTATCTCCAGGCAATCTTACTGCCCTACCACCATGCCCAACAGAAACAGTTCCTATTGTTGAGCTTGGCATTGAAGCAGCTTTACAATAAAATTCCATTTCTGTTTTTTCGTAACCAGAATATGCAGTAATAACGGGAAAAGAGCCAACGACTTTGAATCGATTGGCCCTATTTCCTACAAACTCATCTCTAAATGTAGAGATAGACTGAGACATTAAACTCCTTGGTATTCCCAATAATCATAGGTGAAGGTAACAGCAAATTCTGCAAATGTGTCTGGAGTATCATAGCTAAATTCCATTGGGCTTAACTCTACTGGGAAAGCATTGACCAATTTAATTTTTCTTTGATAATCGTTTACTCCACCATCAACATCATCACCACTTACATCTTGCTCCATGTATTCAACAGTTATGTAATCACCACCACTCGCTGGAATATTTGGTCTAATATCTAGAGTATTTCTACCATTCATTCTTTCGATCCAAGCTTCGATATCGCCACGAATATCTTGTCTTGGTGAATCATAAATTTGAACAAGCCAATCAGCATATGTTCTTTCACCAGAATATTTTACTGGCCTTCCTTTGTAACCTACTGGAATAACTCCAATAGCTGATCCAGGAATTGTTGCGGCTTTGCAATAGAATTCAAATGTCGCTGGAGCTACTGAGCTTCCAGGAAATTGACATGAGACTTTAAATCTATTTTGTCTTACGCCAACAAACTGTGTTCTAAATTCATTTAATGTTGCCATTTATTTTTTCCTTATAGGGTTGATGATAAATCTTTGTTAGTGAAGGTTAGTCTTACGAAGTTGATTGATGGGATTGGTTTAACTAAGATATCAGCAACGAATGTCTTGGCTTCGATTATTTCTGGGGTGTTATTTGTTTCATCGCAAATAATCTTATACTCAGAAATTCCTCTCTTGGCTACGACATCTGCTAGAACTGAATCGGCAGCACTGATAAACAGATTTCTGGTTATCTGATCATTTTGTTCGAATAGCACACCTCTTGCGATTGGTGCAATTGTTTTCTTTAGGTATATGAAGAGTCTAGCGACATTGATTCCACTAAGAGTTGAAGTTCCAGTGTATAGAGTCTTATCTCCCCAGAGTAGAATTCCTTCACCAGGAACATTAAATATTGGATTGATTCTTGCCCCATATAGGGTGCTCTTATCTGCTTCTGACAAATATCTTGTTGTGGAAACAGCGTTTGCAATTCTTCCTCTTCTTGCTCCAGCTGGGGAGAACCAAGGATATGATTCTCTGTCTGTTCTTGCAATGCAACCAGCAACATCTGGTGCTAGAGAACTGATAATTAGATTTGCTGGATCTCCTGCAACATTGAAATGTTTCTTCTCACCAAATGCAGCAGCAGCATATTGTGCTGAGGTTGGTGAAGATGTAACAGTCATGGCTCCAGTTATAGTTGTTCCAGAATGCACAGCTAAAACTCCAAAAACTGGATTTGGTGTAGATGCTCTTTCGTCAATCATGGAAGAAACATAAGCATTATGTGCTGGAGTTCCCCCATTTCCTGTAGAACCAGAGAATACAACATCAATGTCAAGATACTTGAAGTCCATAGTTGCACCAGAATCTTGCCATGTTACATAACATGGTGCTCCATATTGAAGGAAGTTGTGAACATGATACCATTCATCAGTCCATGCGGTAGCACCATTGGTTAAAAGATCTCTAGCGGCTAGAGTAGCACCGTTGGTTCCAGAAAAACCTGGGTAGTTATAATTATAAAATGAAGTCAATCTAGCAAACCAATCGGCTAGATTTTCAACATAGTAATATCCTTGTTGTGCTTCAGTTCCAGTTGGCCCATTATAGGCAAATAATTTCATTGAGTGGTTTCCAGGTAGTCCTAAAAACCCACCTATTGTGGGTGAGTCTAGCTCTGAATTTGAAACTACCAATGATTCGTCTAATATTCTTACAGTTACGCCTGGATATGGCATGATTTTCTCCTATTTTCTTTAAATATATATTTTTTTAAATATTTTGACTAAAACATCCAAAATTGCGTTGAAATGGAATTTTTCCCTTTCTTACCATCAAACCATCTATCTTCACCATCCCAATCGCCATCAAGAAAACTCATACCATCTTCTATAAAACCAAAAGGAATTAATTCTGATTCTATTTTTTCAATTTCATTATTATATAGTTCAATTCTTATATCTTTATTTGTGATGTTTTCAAAAAAATCTTGTCTGGTTGCCCAAGCAAAAAGAACCAAACACATCACCAAGTCATCTCTGTGTCCATCATCGGCTTTATACGATTGACCATCAGCAATGAAGGTCGTTAATTGATCTATGATATCTGGGTCGTGGAAGACGATTTTATCATTCTCTACTAAATTTTTTAATATCGTACATCCTAGTTTTTTTACTGGATGTGTGGTTCTGACACCTAGGTATGTTCTTTTTGCGTTGACATTTTCTCCAATAATTTGTCCATGGTGACCTTTAAAACTAGATTTTATCAAATTCTCATATTGTAAATCATTATGTAAGATTTCTGCAACCTGATTTCCAATATCATTAATCTCCACCATCACATAGGCGTTATTATATTTTTTAGCCACGGCTCTAATATATGATGGGAAAAGTAATGGTGATATTGTATTATTTCTAAAAACTGCAACCACTTTGTATGGAATAGTTGATATATCGACAACTGTAAATGCACTATCGTCACTACCCTGACCTTTTGAAACATCCACGGTCATGAAATAGAGATGATCGTCTGTTTTCTTTTCCTCGTCACCCTTTATAGGTTCTTCATATACGGTATATCCCTCATGATTCTTAAATCTGGATTTTCCATAACTCAATACATTTAATTTATTTGCATCAATTAAGGTATTCGCAGATCCTATGAATGAGCATTCAAATTCTGCATCGAATTGTCTTTCCGATGTATTTCTTATTTGAATTTCTCTCCAAGCATCATCCCTCAGAGGTCCACCTGGATATTGGGGAACTTGCCTCCAGCTAACCTCAAATGGAAAATATTCATTCTGTCCAGTGCTTGCACCCTTCCACAACTGATAAAACATATTCAACCCTCTTGGGGTTGAGATGATGATCATTTGAGTGCTTTGACCAGCAGTGATCGTTGGATAAACTGACGAAAAGAATTCTTCAGCAACAGTAGTTGGAACGAAGGCAAACTCGTCCAAGAAAATTATATTAAAAGATCCACCACGAATCGCTGAGGATGAGGTTGCAGCTGCCAATATCTTTGAGCCATTCTCTAATTGAATTGAACCTTTATTCCATTCTATTATACCTTGCTGCAACCATTGTGGTAAATGTTCATAGGCTTCTCTTATTCTGCCTAAAATATCCCTTGCAGTATTTAACTTGTTTGCCAGAATAGCAACACTCATGTTTTGATTGAATAAGACTCTATGAAGAAGGTAGCAGCAACCAACCGTAGTGGTCTTACCAGCCTGACGACAAACCTTTCCTATTACGAATCTGTGATCGCATAGAGCCTTTACCAGTTCTTGCTGATAATCGTATAGATCGAAGTCGGTAACACCTTTGTCTAGGGTAACAACCTTTACATACTTTTTTGCAAAGTATATTGGATCATTTGCACACTTGATATATTCTTTCACCTGATCTTCGGTAAATTCAATTTTGACCCCTGCGGGTTTTAAATTCGCATTTCCCAAATAACCTGGAGCTTTTTTATACGCTGTCATTTTCTATAACCTTGTTCTGTGCTCTAGATTTATTAATTAAATTCTGTAGATCTGTCGTTGATCCAACATAAATTGAATTATTTGTTATATTTGTAATTTTTTCTCTTTGAATGTTTTCTGTTTTCTCATGAACAACAATCAGATCTTTGTTCATCTCGGAAACTGTCTTTAGAAGTAAAGCTGCAACTTCATAGGCTCTTGGAGAGTCGCTCGCATTTGCAACCTTCATTATTCCATCTAGAGCATCCATTCCATTTGAAATTAGTTCTTTTAAATTTGTTCTAGCATCGTTGAAATCATTATTTAAAACTTCTTCTCTACTTCTTTTTATTTCTTTAGTTATTGCTGTTTTTTCAACTGGTTTATTAATAACATCATTGTTCGTAATTTCTAAAGCATTTGCAATATTTTCAAAAGGGTCTTTCATTTTTAATTCTCATAGTAGTATATTCCACTTCCAGTTATAGAATCTCCAGTATATCCAACATCGTAAACCAAAGCTGATGGGGCTGTAGTTAGACCATTGTAAATTCTTACATTTGCATTTTCTATGATCATAGAAATATTTCTCTTAATATGACCATAGAGATAGGTTTTCATTGTAAAGTTAAAGACCGTGGTTACTGATCTTCTGGTAGAAAAATCACCCTCGTAATCTTCAGATGTGCTTATATCGTTCAAGACAATAGGAACATCTATTGCCTGATTTATTGTGTTGTAGTTGATCGACAAATTGAATTCTGGTTGAAAGTATGGAGCAATTTGCTCTATAATTTGTAGATTGTCTTCCAGAGATCTTGTAAATGAATACAGATTTATATTGATATTATATGGTATTTCCATATATGTTGTATCTGTATAGTTTTCAGTGGATAATCTTTTCTGTATCATTCTATTTAATTTTCTAGTAGGATCATATAGAATGTTGATTATCTCATAGCCTAATCTTGGATATGTTGCCTGTATGTGTGTCTTATCAGTAACGCCAGTTTCGGTTGTCAGTCTATAGATAAACTTCTCTTTTGGACCATAGACGATTGGAACTTTTATCTTTGAAGTTATCTCATCTTCTGAGTCTTTTCTCAAGATGGTTATCTGATTAAATAAAGATCCAAAAGCAACTATGCTTTTTCTCAGAGTTTCATTGTAATAGGCATTTGTCTCTCCAAACATTAATATTGTCCTTCCGAGAATGGATCTGTTTCACTTTGATTGAATAAAGTCTTATCCAATCTTTCAGCTTCCAGATATGAATTATCACCATCGCTTTCTTCTCTGATTGGATCAGTTTGGATAATGGTATTTGTCAGATAGGTTGAGAATGCTGTATATCCAGCACCAGAAATAGCACCACTCAATGTGGCCCCAGATATGTAAGTTCCAACTTCATCATAAACAAAGAGTCTTGAATAGGTATAACCCTTTTGGAACTCTTGAACTGTTGCTGTATAACCAGATTGATTTACAAATTCCCCAACAAGATAAGTTCCATTTGTCTTTCCAACCAGATTGTATCTTCTGACATAGGATGTTCTGTCAGTGGTCGCAGAATCCAAAACATCGATTCCAGTTGTAAATTCTTCGTGAGAATACACGAAAGCCTCCAGTGTCAATGTATAGCAATTCAATGTTCCCAATTGATAGAATGGAATCTCGTCTTCCAATTTGTTAATTTCAAATATTGTTCCAGATAATGGAAAATAAACCAAATCACCTTCTCTTGGTCTTAAGATCTCTGTTTCTTTTGTGGATATTTCTCTCTTAAATCTAGTCTTAGACAATTGAATTGTCATTCTATCGGTAATGAGTACGCCGAACTTGCTGATGACATCAGCTTGTCCATCGAAACTAAAGATCGTTTGGATGTATGCTTCTATCTTATACGCTGTTGAAAATTTCGACTGTATATCTTCACCAAGAATATTGTCCAATTTAAAATATTCTCTAGGAACATATAAAACATCTTGACCAGTAACTTTTATGGTTTCTATTGTTAGATCATCTAGTAATTTTTGATCTAGTTGTGAAAATTTAAAAAATGGATTAGTTGCCATTTATTATCCCATAAAGAAAGATGCTGGTAATTCGTATGATGTCAAAACCTCATTTTCTATGGCTGCTATTTCTTGAACTGCTTCGGCATAAATCTGACCACCCTTCATCACAATTCCACCTGGCAATTGAACTCCATCATACTTTGCCATGTTTGCTCCCCATTGTCTTTTAATCAATGCAGTTAAGTATTTCTTTAAAAGACGATCATCAAATATTTTTGTATATAATTCAGGATCAAGGGCTGCATATGTCTCGAAAACCAAATAGTCTCCAGCCTTGAGTTCACTCCAATTGCAATCTATGTGTATTCTATTTGTGACTTTGCTGAATCTTAGTGCTTTTTCACCTTGAAAGAAATCTTCAATGAGTTTTATATATCTTTTCGTAGAATCATATGAAGCCAGACCCATAGAGCCACCACCGTTATATCCTCTGTTTATTCCAAAGTAATCAACTAATGCAAGTTGATATTTTAGATCAAACATGTCGATGTTTGCAAAATTTCCAAATTGAAATAATTTGACAACGGATACTATGTTGCTACCATTTGGCTTTGATGTAGCACTTCCATCCCAACCTAAAATATTATTAGTATTGATATATTTATTTTCAACATCGGTTGATGTCAGTTGATATTTAAAAAAGACTTTCTCGACTCCATCAAAATGTCTTTCCACAAAAAAATCAAGAGCTTCATCTAGACGATCTTCACATTGTTCAGTATCGACATTTATTTCGATAACTGGAAATCCAAGTGTTCTTAGAGCATAGTCTATTATTGTTTGTCTAGAATTTGGTCTTGACATTTTTATCTCTTAAAATATTTATTATTTTGGATCGGGGACTGTTACTGGAATTTTCTCAAGATCTGAATAATTTATGTTATTTTCGATGTAATATCTTCTAGTTATTGGATCTTGACCCTCTGATTCTTCAGATTTTCTATAATTGCTAAATCCTGGCATTTGTAATGGACAAGAAAGTTTTGGATAATCCAACTTTGAATATTCATCACCATTAGATACAAGCCAAGTGCCTTTTCTATCCCCACAACCACAACCACCGCAGAAGAATTTTCCAGGAGTGACGCTTGGTTTGAGATGCTCACATGGTGGAAGCTCTCCACCCTGCTTCATATTTCCAAAGCAAGACATGACCCTTAACTGTTTTACTGGAAGACTTACTTTTTTATTCGATATTCCTCTTGAAGCTATGGCCGATGCAAAATTTTGCACCATGCTAATTTTATTCTTTATAGATGTATCTTCTTTGATTTCTTCTGTTCTAAACTTTTCATTATTTTTATTTTTATTGCAGTTACAACTCATGTTAAAATCACCTTTCTGAATAATCTTAAATATACATTCGTGTCAGTTGGCATCAATACGGTATATCCAAACTTTGTGGTATTTGTAAAATTTTGCCCATAAACAAATACATGCCCATTAAAACTATATTTTTCACTACTATTTGATAAAATATTTTCATAAAATATAGAAGAAGAAGCTAATTTATTCTTGATATTCAACTTGGTCTTTAGCGAAGAATCTTTATTTATTTTATTTGATAAATAATACAATTCTATGATGCTTGGTATGTAATAATCGGCAAAACCTCTTCTAATTTGTCCTGTTATAGTATTTATGAGTTTTGTTCCATGCCCATAGAAATTTATTCTATCCCCATAGCAATTGTAAAAACCATCCGATAACGATGTATTTGGCATCGTAGAAGTTTGCTCTTCTGGAGACATATAAACTGCATAGTAGTCATATTTATCAACAATCAAGGCCCATTTCGAATAAACATCTCTTGGTGTCGTATCATTGTAGTGTTGTTCAACTGGTTCTTTGAGATTCAAAGATCCATAAACTTTAGAGGATGACGAATTTACTGTAAATTTTCCTATATAAATTCCACCCTGGAATTCATCACCAGAAGTCAACCCTAAAAGGTCAAAATCAACCTCGGACATACTGTATGGTTCTATTTTTCTATTTGCTAGTTTCGTTGGATTTTCTGGTGAAAAGCTTGAATTGCAGAAGACAAAACCATCTTCTTCAGTTTCTGGAGAAATCCAGTATCCAAAACAATCATCCTTAAATGAAAGATTGCACTCATATGAAAATCCAGTAGTAATTTTAGTCAAATCAAAACATGCACCAACATCCTCTGTGGTGGTAGATGCAGCACCAACTGCCATTTGTTTGTAAAGGAAATCTGTAAGTCCAGATGTTGAGCAGTTAGATGTCGCACAAGTTTCAGAACTGTTGTAAACTGGAACATTTCTCAATGTTCCATCATTGAATGTTATACCTCTCAATGAACATTCTCTCTCCGAACAAACATTCTCACATGTTATTCCTATAGGAAATCCAGAGGCATCATATGCAAAATAACAACAAGATTGAGGAATTCTTGCATCGATACCTAGAAGATTTAAGGGATTTGTCGGATGAAAAACTCCACCTATTCTTGAGCACTCACATTGTGATGTTGTAGCTTTACCCCAATCTGGATTCGCACCAAGAACTGCTGGATTGTTTGCTACTTGTATTTTTTGATCAAATGTCAGATAAGAGCAAGCAAAACAATTTCCAATTTCCCCTTGTTGTGGGCAAGAAACATTATCACCTACCAAAAAAGTTCCATTATTGATAAAACATTCATAAAATGTTATTTGGTCGCTGGTTCCATCTGTATAACAACAAGTTCCAATTTTTTTTAGATCAGAACCAAAATCCTTTACTGATTTAACTCTTGATCTAAATTGAATACTCATGATTCTCCTTGTACGCAATCTTCAAGATTGTTTATTGCCGTAAGATCAGTTGCATCTACAGGTACACAAACATAATCGGTATCAGAAATATATAGTTTCTTTAAAACAGTACCAGCAAATGCAGTTACACAGCTATTGTTTGGTCTTTCTCTATAGAACATTTCTCCTGGAATATTTACCTGATTTTGTTGTAAATTTAGTAAAAGATTTTGAGGTATATTTGTTATTTTTTCAAATCCAGGATTATTATTATATTGATCTATAAATTGTTGACAGGTTATCTTCGTTCCGTCATTCTTTGTTAAACAGAAATTTCCACAAATACTATTTTGTTCATTTGGGCACTCGTCTGTTCCAGAATTTACTGGAGCACACATTTTATCTCTTATTGATGAAGTGCTACTTCCCTGAGAAGTATAGATGGCAAATCTTGGCAAATATTGAACCAAATCGGGGGCTGTATCTAAAAAGACATCAGGAAGTGGGAACCAATATTGAATTAATCCACCACCAGTGCATGTAAAATCTCCACCTAATTGATTCTTTAAAACATTTAAAACAGTTCTATGCTGTATGCATGGATCTCCGACTTCAACACAACTTACTGTACCAGTTGGACAAGATTGAGCACTATTGTATTCTATAGAACCTCTACAACCACAAGAAGATTCAGAATCCTGACAAGATGTTATTATGGCTTTGTCTATTCTATTTGGAGAAAAGCAACAAGGTAAACATTCTGAACAATTTGGATCTTGAGAGCCAAATTGACAAAGGGATGTAGTTTGTTCGTCACAATCTGGATTGTTTCTAATAGTTTGAACACCCCAACCACTTAAAGTTGGAATTCCAGAACCTATAACATAATTTGTTTCATTTTGAACTTGATAATCCTTACAGAGTGGACATGTTGGTTCATAATTTGGAACAGAAAATCCACAGGCTAAACCGTGACATTCATTTCCTAATGTTATTTTAGATCTAGTACTTTGATTAACCGAATCATTTTCAGTTGGTTTTATGTCTGTGAATAAAACAAGTCTGAGAGTATTATGAGCAACTAATCTTCTATCTGTAAATTTATCTGGATCAATATCAATTCCAGCTTCTCCATCTCCTGTATCATTGTAATTAATATAATCTTTTGGATTTGGTATAGTTATACAGAAGACAAATTCACCATCTCCCAAATACTTCATTCTACCATATGGTAAAGTTATGCTGTCTTGATCGTAAGGATCATTAATAGCTTTGGATAAATAACCGATAACTCTTTCAGTTGTATAATCTTGTTCTACTATTTGAGTGCTAGTATTAAAATTTCCAATATTGCTTTCTGAAAGATATCTTTTATATGGAGCATTTGTGTCATTCGGATTAAATTCTATATGTCCGCTGTCGTATATAATATCATATGGTTTTGTTTTATAAGTATTCGCAGATACAACGGCTGGTATTACTGTCGAACCACCAGGACCAAAACCTCCAGTAGTTTCTTTTCTAGCCTGATAATTTGGATTCAATAGGTCTACTGTTAATGGATGTCCTGGATAATTTAATCCATAAAATTGATATGGTACTGAATCTGATTGTTCGGCTTCAATATTATTTATGAATGTATTTGAAAATGAATTTGATGTTCTCGCATATTTTTTATATACTGATCTTATACTATTTGTATTAGAATTTGGAAAAGTTGGAAATATGGAATCGGAAGCTCTCATATAGGTGTAACCCATATTAAAATAACCAACTGGAATTCCTATACCTCCAACTATATTTCCACTAGAATTTATAGTGGCAGAGACAGCACTGCTATTATTTTGTGGATTTATTTTACCAGGTTCAGATTCTGATGCAGTATATAGATTGTTATTAGATCTATCTAGTAATTCTTTATTATAATAAAACTGAATGATCGCATTCATTCGATCATGAAATGGACTTTGATCCCCAGAGGTTGAAACTGGAGTTAGTAATTGAAATGTTTCTAAAATATTATATACTTTTAATTGTGATATGTTTGTTGAAACGGTATAATTAGTATTAATTAATGGATAATTATAAGTAACAAACATTCTAGAAGTTGTATTGGTCGTATATTGAAAGGGCTTTGAAGTTCCAGAAATATTAATACTTCCAGAACTATTAAAATTTACTATATCACCAGCAGTTGTAAATCCTTTTACATATCCAGTAGAATTTTCAAAACCTTTAGTGAGTCCCATTATGTTAAGACCCAATTTGAGATAATAATCAGTCAAATCTGAGGCAGTGGTCAATCCACCTGGAATTATTTCTGGTCTTGGTGTAAGTTCTTGTGGAATTGTATTAAATAGTGCATTTCCATTAATATCGAAGTCTGCACTTCTATTTGGTTCTCGCTTCAATCCCAACAATGGATTATTCAATTGATCTCTCAACTGAACAGTAGATGGCATATATGCAAATTCATCAACAAGATCAACACTAATTTTATATTTTATTGATCCAGTAGTTGGATCTAAATTTTCTTCTAAACTTCGATCAGTTGGATTAATAAACTCAAATGGATTATCATTTTCATCGACATATCCATTGAGTGCCGCTAAATTATGTGCAAAGTGTCTTGGATAATGTGTTCTTAACAGATAAAATCTAAAATTTTCAGGATTTCCAGTATCACATTTTATTTTTAAGCAAATTCTAGCAAGTTTATCTTCACCCTGTGGAAAATTTGGATCTGTTGCTAGTTCACCATTGTAAAAATAATTTGGATAAGCAACTCCAGTTTGTGGTGTTATAGATCTAAAATTTTCCTTTGTTATGAATATATCTTTTACACCAATACCCTGTCTGAAATATATTTTTGGAGCACCAGTAATTACTTGATTAGTTTCAGACAATGCATAGTTTACAACTCCTGGGGTCAAAATAGAATCTACGCTTGTATCTGGTGATAAAAATGTTACAGTTGTACTTGTATTATTTACTGGTGAAGATACAGCATCCTGACCACGATTAAAATCTACAACACCTTCACATGTTAATACTCTTGCCTGAGCTGAAAAACAATCTGATTCATCTTCAACTGCTGGGCATGGATCTGGATCGGGACCACCACCACCACCAAAACCACATTGCTGACAATCAGTATTTTCACCCAAATATCTTCCAGCAATTGCTTCACACTCTGATTGTGTCTTTTGTTCGCAACTTTGATTTATATCATTACAGCAAGCACCAAGATTACCACCAGTATCACATGTTGAGCAATTTGTATTTTTACCTTTATAATTCCCACCAGCCGCAGCACATTGTGCTGGAGTTATAACAGAGCAAGTACCGTCTGTTTTACAACATGCTCCAGTTTCTTCTGGTTGTGGGCATAGATCACATGTGGTGTAATCTCCAAGATAAGAACCAGAACTACTCACGCAAGCGGTAAATG
>Ga0315903_10000166_pt1 | contig 96670 bp, 113 predicted proteins | sample LakEriMetagenome_7_FD_203524 | JGI IMG/M metagenome (GOLD analysis project Ga0315903, IMG submission 203524) | Freshwater fungal communities from buoy surface, Lake Erie, Ohio, United States - Buoy 2 MA119 | ecosystem: Environmental > Aquatic > Freshwater > Lake | place: USA: Lake Erie, Ohio... | reverse complement strand
TAAAATTTCTGTTTAATTATAGGCATGTCTTTATCGAGCATTTTTTCCCATCTTTGCATTTTAACATAGATTGGCTCTTCATCTGTTGGTGGTTGGTATGAGCTATAAGATGGGGCATCTTTTAACATTTCGTAAGCATTATTGACAAGTTTGAATCTTTCTTCAGCATCTGGTTCTTTGTTTACATCGGGGTGCAATTGTAAAGCTTTTCTTCTGTAAGCAGACTTAATCTCATCAGGTGTCATTCCTTGGTGAGCGTCTAATAACGAATAAGCTTCAGCTCTTGTCATTGCCAATCTTTTTAGAAAGATAGAAGATTGTGTGTCTGCTTGTTTAAATTGTCCTTTTTGGTCTAAATAATTTAAATATTCAAACAGATTAATCATAGTAAGTAATTATATTTTTTAATAATTAATCCTACAAAAGGTTAATCATAGAACAATTTTATAAATTAAGATTATGGGTACAATTCCTTATGTTGGCAAAAGAATGACAATCGCAGAGCTAAAAACTTATTTAGAATCTTTATCTTTCACTTCTTTCAAACCTCAATTTGTTGTGGTTCATCACACTGCATCACCCAATCTTTCGCAAAGGCCAAATGGATTTACAGACCAACATCTTATTAATCTCAAGTATTACTACGAGCATGTAATGAACTGGAACGGTGCTCCGCATTTCTTCGTTGATGATAAAGGTATTATTGTTTTCCAAGCTTTGAATAAACCTGGCGTTCATGCAAAAAGCTACAACTCAAACTCACTGGGTATTGAAATGCTTGGTGATTATGATACAATTACAGATTTTTCATCACACAGAGCTAAAGAAATATTTGAGACCACTCAAGAATTGTGTGGGTTTTTATGCGACTTTTTAAAAGTGCAGCCTTCCACTCTGAAGTTTCACAGAGATGACCCATTAACAAATAAAACCTGCCCTGGCAAACTAGTAGATAAAGCCAAGTTTGTAGAGGCAGTAAATAAGCAGTATTTGATTATAAGTGGCGAGGGTGTAGCACCTTGGACTAACCCTGTGTTTGAAATAGCATTGGGAGATAATGTGTTTATTTACGGAAAAACAAGAGTGGTAAATAGCAGAACCATTGTGCCAGCCAGAGAGTTTATAAATAAACTTCAACCAAAAAACTATGCTTTGATGAAAGTGGGTAAAAATATTGTTTGGATGAATGGTTTGAAAAAGTATTCTGCAAGCGTGGCTGAAATAGATGAAAGTGGAACTGCATGGATTTTTCTTAGAGAAGTGTGCGATAAAACTGGAGCTACATTCACTTTAATACGAACTAAATAAAAGTTGTAAAATAGTATTATGAAGTTTAATGCCGAAACACAATCTGAAAAAACCTTAACAAAAGAAGAATTCAACGAGTATACACAAATGAGAGCAGGTATCCTCAATTTGAAAGGCAGAAGGTCTGATTTATTTGACATGCTCAGAAATGCAGAAAAACAAATGCAAGCTATACAATCTGAGTTTGCATCAAATCAAGAATTGATTGAAACAGCAGAAACTCAATTTCAAACCTACATTGATGATTTAGGTAAAAAGTACGAACTAGGAAATGGGGTGTTTAACATTTCTGACAGCGAGCCACATGTAATTAAGATTGTGTCGTGAGATTAATCTGGGGAAAAAAGGAAGATTTTGTTAGATTTATTAATTTGTAAATATGAACAAAAGTTTGCTTAAACGAATAGCTTCTGTTGCCACAGAACTTGATATGAAAGGTTTCACTAAAGAAGCTAAAACTGTGGACCTTATGCTTTTAAAACTAGCTCAAGAAGAAATGGAAGGCATTGGAATGGGTGATGCTGAAGTAAAACCGCAAGAAAAAACTTTGAGCGACAATTCAGAATCTGATAAATTTAAAGTTTATCAGGCCATTGATTTAACTTTTTATCCTTATGAATATCAAATTGTGCTTCTTTCAGCAAGAAATGAAGATGAGGCCTATAAAATTATTAAAACTTATTCAGCTGATAGAGAATGGGGTATTAAAGAATTACCGATGATGGCTCCACAAAACGCAGGTCCAGGGGTTCTGTGGGACAACTACGAAGACGCGCATTAATATTTGGCACCGCCGCTGGGATTTGAACCCAGGTAAAAAAGTTTTGGAGACTCTTTAGAAACAACCTACTCTCAGCGGTGTATGGAGCACAATGCTGGAATCGAACCAGCGATAAAGGTTTTGCAGACCCTTGCTTTACCATTTAGCTAATCGTGCTTATGGGGGCAAATAAAAGAATCGAACTTTTATCAAAGGCTTATGATACCTCCGCTCTGCCATTGAGCTAATTTGCCGAAATTGGTATCCACGTTTGGATTCGAACCAAAAACCTCAATCTTGTAAGGATTTTGCTCTACCGTTGAGCTACGCGGATGTGGTATCCGAGTTTGGGCTTGAACCAAAAACCTCAACCTTATCAAGATTGGGCTCTACCATTGAGCTACTCGGATGCTTGGCTGAGGAACCACGATTCGAACGTGGACGAGCATTTCTGTCTCTAGGGCCAAAACCTAGCGTGTTACCAATTACACTATTCCTCAATAAAATGGTGTTGCCCGAAGGAATTGAACCTCCGCCTTTCCTCGCGATGGAACGCTCTACCAACTGAGCTAGAGACAACACAAAACTTGGCGGAGAGTGGAGGCATCGAACCCCACACCTTTCAGTGCCGTAGTTTTCAAGACTACTTCCAGAGCCAACTGGTCACTCCCCTTGTATGGAGGAAGGCACTGGAATTGAACCAGAGACCTTTCAGCCCGAAATGTTTAGCAAACATTCGCCAAAACCATTCAGCATTACCTTCCTCAAAATTGTGGTGGCTCCCCATAGAATTGAACTATGTCCTAAGCGTTTTCAGCACTTCGTGCACACCAGTTACACCTGAAAGCCACATAATCTGGAGCGATATGCCAGATTCGAACTGGCACCTTCTGCTTGGAAGGCAGTGATGCTAACCATTAACACCAATATCGCTCACTATTTAATTGTCAAAGAACATAAAAAAAATCCCTGAAGTTTTTGCCTTCAGGGATTTTGGTTGAAATTTTGCTTACAGCAGGTTTCTAGCCATTACCCCCTTGGGTTGACCAAATAAAACATCCTACCATACTGCCCTGCAAATTTAATTTCATTGTTAATTCCTTATTATAGTTATACGACACAATCTCCTTTTTGTTCTGTAAAAATTAGGTTTTTTTGTTTTTTTCTTGAAAATCAGATTGTGTGGTATAGGTATTCCCAACAAACAATTCTTCCTCCAGTTCATGAAGGATGTAATTGTTATATTGAAACCCTCCCAGGCGGAAACACAATCTGGCAATTTTCAGGAAACACTTGTGATGTCTGCAAAGCTTTAGCAAGAGAATATAATCTCAAACAGAATAATCCTGCAAATGAGCCTGCACAAATTAATCCTCCCGTTCCAGAGCCACCAGCAATTATTGAAGAGCCAATTCCAGAAGAACCTTTGGTTGAAGAGCCTGTCGAAGAGCCATTAGAAACTCAGCCTATGAAGTTTACTAATTTTAGATACACTCCAAAGAGATTCTATGATTTATGAATGGTGGAGCTGACGGGATTTAAATCTAATTATACTCATCATCTTGCTGAAGAAATTTAATTTCAAATTCTTTTGTGATTTGTTCTTTTCCATAAAATTGACTTAATTCATCAATGGTAAAATAATTATTTACTGAAAATTTTTCTAAGTCATTAGGAGTCCACATATTTCTTGTTATTAATGAATGATGATTTGGACACAGCAAAATTAAATTGTCTAAATTGTTGTTCAATCCATTTTTTCTTGGCTGAATATGGTGCACGTCAAATGTTTTACTCCAATCACAATAAGGGCATTTCCAATTTGGAAAAGCTCTTTTGAAAATTTTTTGCCAAGTTCGTGACGAAATTTGATTTCTTTTTTTGTTTAACTTTGAAATATGATAGCAGTTCAAACTACAAAATTTTCTATTTTTTTTAACTTGATGAAAATCATTTTTACAATTTTGGCAAGATGCAAATTGTTTTGGTTCTGAATTATTAATTTTGTAATTTATTAAAGATTCTTTTATTTTTTGTTTAGTGTGCTCATTTAATTTGCGATTTAAATTGCTGACTGATGCACTACATGAACTAGAACAATAAAATTTTTTTGTTTTACTGTTTTTAACCTCAAAGGGTTTTCTTGTTATTTTCTTACCGCAGTTAAAGCACTCAAAAACATTATTAAATTGTTTTTTCCAATTTTTGCAACACTCTTGCGAGCAAAACAAAAGATTGTTCAGCTTCTTGCTCTTGTTAACATCAGATTTGCGTCTATAAAAAAAATCTTTGCAGTTTGTGCACTCAACTAAAATATCCATCTTTAGTATCTTATAAATATAAGTGGCAACACCCTGTTCTGAACTATAAAAAATTTAATGGTGGCGACATGAGGAATCGAACCCCTTATTCTTGAGACACATGAGCTACAATCATGCTCGAATCCCACTTCGCAGTGTCGCCATTATAATTGGTCTATGCGGCAGGATTTGAACCTGCGTACTCGTCCTCCCAAGGGACGCGAGGTAAGCCAAACTCCTCAACGCATAGATTTTATTTAATTGTCAATGTTCTAAAAAAGAAAAAACCCCGAAAGATTTGAGTCCTTCGGGGTTCTGTAGCTTGTCGAATACGCAACGAGCCACTACCCCGATGAGGGTGCGTAGGCCGGATATGGATGTCGAAGCGAATTTGTCATTTTAATTCCTATTTAGTATTACACAATCTTAGACGGTTCTTCCTTTGAAAAAGTTTCAGTTTTTTTAAATTTTTTTAATAATAATTTTAAAGTTAAATCTTTTGTGAAACAGATAGGTTCTTTTTTGATTGATTTGCTAACCTTTAAGTCATTTTTACCAACAGGAGGATGTGTGGTGCTATTGGTATTTCCGAATTGTGTGAAAGGAAGTTTGCTTATTTGAGAGATATTATAATTGTAAACTTGAGTTTTTGCACTTCTTTCAATATTCCTCAAAATCTTATGTAAGGTCTTTGAACGCGAAACTTTTTTGAAAACAATTTCTTTCAATTGCTTAGGAAAAACAATGCTATCCCTAAATTCGTAAACATTTCCAACATTTATTTTAAAATTGCCTCTAATGTCTTCTGATAACCAACCTCTTTTAATGAATGTGAAAGCGTTTTTTTCAATTTCTACCCACTCTTCTTCGCCTCTTGTTATAAATGGGTAGCGAAACCTAGCAAAGGCAATAAAATTAAGTTCTGCTTCACTGATGCCATGCTTTTTCAACAACTTGTTGCGATTAAACTTAGTTAAGTTCAAAACTTTTGCTTGAAAAACATCTTCAGGCACTAGCTCTGGGAATGAATTTAAATTACGAAAATCCATGAAAAAATTTGAGTATTCTTTCTTCAAAAAGAAAAGATTAATCAGAAAAATTGCTCTAGACAAAATTCTATTTTTTTTATCTGATAATCGCTCTTGAAATGTTGTTTTATCTTTTTCCTTAGGTATTTTTGAATCTAAGCTTGAGCCCGATATTGGACGCAAGCGTTGTGTTTTGCAATCATCCTGATAAATAAAACTAGCATTAGCTTCCCAATCTGCTTCATCCTCAAAAATAGTAATGCAGGGTGAGAATGTATCGTATTGGGTGAGATTTATTACTTCTGGGACCCCAGGTAATTCAGATGCTAAGTAAATAATTCTTTTTTCTGGCTCATCATTTACATCATTTCTTTTTGGAATAACTTTGTCAGCCTGTGTTTTTTCTACTACTTTATTCTCAGATACAATCTCACTCATGTATTATTTATACATGTTTTTATCTCACTTTGAAGAAAGTGCTGTAATGGTCACCAGTGTACCAAACTTCACCTCGCTTTCCAATTACCACTCTCTGAGGGCCAGGAAAAGGAAAACCAGTCATTTGATGAACAAACTCACGGTAGTATTGTGTGTCAGGGCTTACAGGAAGTCTTCGTTGAAAATTAGAAAAAAACGAGCCATCGTTATTATGATTTAATTTCCTGCCCAATCTGATTCTATCAATTGTTGGATTAACATCCATTCTACCTTGATAAATTAATCTTCCAAAATTAATCACTCTTACATTAAACAAAACATTCACTCTTCCAGGCACAGAATTGATATGTGGCCTGCCAAAAGTAGATTGTGCAACAGATGAAAGGGCAATAGCTAATGCCATTGAAACGCTGAGAGTGGTTTTGAGAATGTTTTTTAATTTCATAATAATCCTTTACGATGTAAACTCTGGAAAAACTCGATGATTTTCATTAATGTACCCATGCTCTACAAGTACTTTAATGATACTTTGAAGTTTAGCTTCTTCGATTAAATACTTAGAAACCTTATCATCACAATCTCCGTGGTCTTCTGTCAGAGAAATACTATAAGTATCATTGACAATTTTTGATATTTTTTTGTATGCCCCTTTCATAGTATTTATTTCCTATCAGATTGTGTTAGTTCCTATTTAAAATCTTTGAGATTTATTTTAGATTTGTGTCCTTTTGCTTTTTTATTTGAGAATGGACATACACCTTTCATGTAATATTTTTGCCAAGATTCCCCTTCGGTGTTACCAACATTGATATGGTCAGTTCGTGAGCTTGAGTAAGTTTCATACTTTACAGCTAAAGAAGAATCTACTTTCATTGGTCTTTTTATCACATCAAAACTCTCAATATAATTCAAATCAATTGGAAAAAATGAAAACATAATCTCATCTTTTTCAAAAAATATTTCACCAGGCTCTTCAAACTTCCAGTTCATAGTGAAAGTAAAAGGAAGCCAAAAAGTTTCAATAATACCTTCTAGTGGTTGTATATTTTTCTTGTGTAGATTTGCGGGGCCTTTGCAATATACACAATCTGAGTTTTCTGTGGTTAAAACAAAATCTGTGTGAAATGTAAGCACTCCATAACCAAACTCTGATTTAGCAAATTGAAAGCTATTCCTTTCAAGATATTCTATCTTTAAATCTGAAACTGATGTTCCTCCATTCCAAGTAGCTTTAACACTAGATGGACAAAGTACATCCCATGAAGATTGATTAACAATACTCATAGGCAAGCATCTATAGGCATATTTATCTACAGTATCGTCCATCCACTTTCTTTTTGGTTTTGAAGGAACAATTTTACAATGTTCTTCATCAAAAAGATAATTAGCTACAATCTGATTCATTTTTATACTTAAAAGAAGAATAAGTGCGCCTTTTTCCCATAACATGACGAAATTCTTCTTCAATTTATTATACATAAAATTGATTCAGATAGTTTTCAGTTTTTGTACTGTAAGCTTTAATCTAATTTAGTATAATATATATATTTTCCCTAACTTAGTAAAGGTCATTTTTTCATGAGGTTTTTTTCAAAAAAAATGTAAAACAATAATATGAACGTTCAGAAATTATTTAAAGCGGCTAGTATGATTGCTCAAACTCAACCGCAACTTTCAAAAGAGCTCACTAAAATTGCTCAAGAGCTTACTGAAACAACCACTGATACGCTTACTGCACCTACGGCAACACAAGCTGACCCTTTGGCAGGAGTAAATCCAGAAATCAAAAACTTTGCCACTCCATCTACTCAAGAGGCAGAAAAAGTAACACACAAAATTACTTTGACGCTTGAAGCCCCAAAAGACCTTGGCGAGCTTGATGTCATGAATGAAGTATTGCCAGTAATAAATCAAATTAAAGGACAAAAGGGAATTGCACTTAAGGGCTACCAATTCACACAATCTTAATATGAGCGAATCAACAGAGCCAGCAAGAATATCATTTTCAAAAGACAAAGTGGGAAATTTTCAAAAAGGAACTACAGGAATCACAGGCACATCCAAAAAAGCAATTGAGCCAAGTGAGCAAGTAGATGTTGAAAGTTATGAGCCAGGAAACATAAGTTATAGTGGCTCTGAGCTTCTTTTTAGAAATCTAGACGCTCTCGGCCAAAAACTTAATTTCACTCCACAAGAGCAAGATACTGAAGAAGATTGTGTAGACACAGAAACGCAACAAGAAAACCATGAAAGTAATTGGTCTGATGATTTACTTGAAAATCTATCAGAAGAAGAAGTGATTAAAAATCTAAACCAACATTTAGGTTACAGACCAGCAACTGTCGATTTAGCTTTAAGATTTGACGAAAATGGAAATGTACTATCACAAAGAGTAATTGAGCCTGAAAGAAAAATAAAGTATGAGATGACTACTGAACAATATGTCAGCTATCCGAAAGTTATAGGAAAACCAATTGTGACATGGGACTCTTCAGGTTATCCTGTAACAAGACCGCCCCAGACTTCCTTCGATTCCACACCTTCTACAGCAAAAGACACATTTTGTCGTTCATGCGGAAGTAAATATTTAGCCACTGATAACTTCTGTGGTGGATGTGGAAACAAAAGAATTTGAAGGCTAAAAGGTTATTTTTCTTTAAATAGATTGTGTGTGGTATTCAGGATTTCTAAAAACAGCACTAAGAAAACACAATCTGAGAGTAGATTTACGTGTTTACATTGGTGATGAGCTTGAGCCTTCATCTACACAAGACATTGAAGCCAAAATTAAATCTATTTTGTCATCTGCAATTATTAAAGGTTTAGATGTAATTGGAATTGTTTCCAGATTCGGTGTAGAGCCTGGGCAAATTGCTAGCAGACAGGCTGTTGATAATAGAATTGATTTGAAAGTTATTCCTGGGCAAGACTACATAAGTGCGGATAAGGTAAAAGCTGTGTTTTATAATCTTCAAAAAAACATTCCACCTAATCTAAATATTCAAGATGCTATCAAGCAAGCTAAAGCTCAAGGAGGTAAAGTAATGCTTTATGATTTGTCTCGTAGTTTAGCTAGAGAAATAGCTAATTGGCAATCCACTCCTTATGAGCCAGATTTTGTTGAGATTTACAATGCTCATTCTAAAGCCTATAAAGATTTAGATATTGATTATCCAAGGGTAATTTCATCTGCGGCAAGAAGTGGCTCTGAGCTTGAGGACATTCCTGTTTACACTGAGCTTCCAAGAGCAAAACTTGCTAATTTTGGTCTACTGGGAGAAGAAGAAGGGTCAGACTATGTGCCTGGATATTTGCAAAACATAGAAGGAGAAATGAATGGCTAGATTATACTGCTCGAAAGAAGATGTTAAAAAATATTTACCACCCAACATTGTTGTTGAAGGAGATAATCCTGCACCAGATTATAGAAACCCAACCCCACAATCTGTTTACAATATTGACTTAGACTATTTTGTTGAAGCGGCATCAGATGAAGTGGATGGAGCTTTAGCCACACAGTATGATGTGCCTTTAAAAAAAGTAAACTTTGATGGTGAAGTTAATTATCCAAAACCTATCCCTGAGATTGTGGCTATTTTTGCCGCAGCTAGAATATACGAGCAAAAATTACAAGGTGCTGATAGACAAATGTCTGATGCCATAAAGGAAAGAAATAAATGGGCATACGAGCAACTATATAAACTACAGAATGGCGAATTGAGGATTTATGGAAACAGAAATACCAGAGGAAGCAGATTTGTTCGCTCGCCTCTTCAAGGTGTGCCTAGAAACCCTGCCGAAGGTGGACGCTCAAAGGGTGGTGGATAGTCTAAATGGTAGAAAAGATTTACGACACTCTAAAAGCTATTTTGTGGTCTCAATTTCCCAAAAATCAACAAGGCTACCCAGAAGTTTATGATAGAATTATTCAAGAATGGTTTTTTGGCGACAGACAAGTTTTGCCAGCTCCTTTGGGTGTAGTATTAAGAAGCACAAATATAAATGTAAAAGACATTGGTTTTGGATTAAGAGAAATTGAGTATTCGATTGGAATCATGTTTTATACAAGCAATGATGACCAAGAAACATCTGAGAGAGTGGTTCAAGAAGCGGCAAGAATAGCCCATCAAATTCTTAAAAATCACAGGACAATGTGGATTTGTGATTTATGTCCATTTTGTGGAAAGTTTCCTTTGAGTCCAATTCATTACATTGACAATGGAACAATTACAATGGTCGGAATCAATACAGCCACAATTCCCGCCGACCCATCTGCTCCACCCTACCCCTATGGACCACAAAGTTATAATGTAGCTGTCCAGGGAACGAATGTAGGATTGGCTGGAACAGCTTTGGTTAAATTATCCCCAAGCATTTCCGGACAAATTACAAATTATTCAATTTTATCATCAGGCATCGGTATACAAACTACATCGTTTGCGAATCAGTATGCCAATCTTACTTTCACATTATCTGAAGGCTCAGGACATGTAGGTTATTCAACCACACTCATGTATGACTACGCAAATATTGTTGTGAATAATGTAAATACTTATTGGCAAGAAACTCATTCCACGCCCACGCCACCGTATTACGACTGGGCAGGAATAGCTTATCAAGCTGTGCAAATGTTTATCTCAGATTGGGCTGCTGGGCTCAAGCCAGCTCAAATCACTGGCAATCAAAGTTGGAACACAAACTTGAACAATGTTGTAAATAATGATGTTCAGTTGATGAGGCTGCTGCAAGATATTCAAGTAGGCTCGATAAAGCCTTCAGATGATGGAATGGGTCAAGCCTTCCTTCATACAGCTGAGTTTGAAATGAAGGCTAAGGAAATCATAAGCGTGGAACAATTTGGTCCAAATAATGTAGATGTGAATGCAGTGTAATGACAACAGAACAACAATTTTTCCAAAATATCGTTCATTCTAATGCTATAACTTATCAAGCATTAGAAAATACTATTGGCGATATGAATAAAAATATTGGATTGTCCGCTAATTTTTTTGAACTTGCCAGTAAAGTAGTAGGCTCTACTATAACAGAAAATTATGATTTAGCAAGTTTGTTTGGAAATTTTTCAGACCAAATTAGCTCAAATAATACAGATTTTTTACAACAAAGTTTACAAAATGTTGTATCAGGCATAGCTAACACTGTGGCGTATCCAAATTATAGTGTGTGTACTCACATTTCTACTTCTTTAGATAATTATAATATTGGAATGAGTAGTGCTTTTTTATCAGGTCAGCTTTTCACGGTATCCACTTTAGGAATTGGAAATAATTCGGTAATTTCCATACCTTTATCTGTTCTTAACATTTCTGGCAACCAATTTAACTCTCATATTTTTGATGTGCCGACAGACTTGGCAGTATTTGGCTTTGATGGTTTTGCTTCTTATGGAGATTTCACAAATGTTAATTTAGTTCAGTTTGATTATTGTTGGTCTTATGCTGGACAAGTTACAAACTTATTGATAAGTTTTAATTATTCAGTTTCTTATTTCCTGGGATACACTTTTGGAATTTACTGGGGCTCAAGCGATTCTAATTTTATTTCAACTAATTATAATGTATCTGAAAATGTTAAATACGTTGGAACTAACGGGTTTTTAAATAATATAGGTATTTTGACTGGTGCTATAACTCCTAAAGGAATCACTGCCACCTCTGGTAGAAAAAATTTCTGGTCAAATACTATTCCTTATAGTTTAGGATATACTTCTAATTCTTTTGTTGATGGTAATGCATATCTTTGGGCTCCAGACAGAATAAATGCTACTATATTTGACGGAACACAATCTCAACAATCGCAGCCTTTGAGATATCCTATCTTGAACAGTGTTGGATTATCATCGTTTATGAGCGGTAATTCAGAGTACAAGTATCTTTACAGTCAACTGACAACATCAGGCACAGGAGAAAATCAAGGTCTAAATGCAAGCTTGTCAGCTATAAGTTTATTTGAAACAAATTATCCAGAATTAGTAAACTTAAATTCAGTGGAAAGATTTTATGAAAATAACGTTCCGCAAAATCTTACAGTGCTTCAAAGTAATCCAAAAAAATCTTACCTTAATGGAAATCCAATAGTATATTCTGTGATTTATGATACTCAGATTATTGCTTCGGCGTTTACCAAAGTGATTCAGGACCCGTATATTTGGAGATATTTCGCTGAAAATCTTGTGCCAGCAAAGGTTTATTTTCTTGCGTTAAATGATATAGTAAATGTTTACCTGAACACTCTTGATAATTTCATAGCAGATTTTTTCTTTGGAGCTAATTTTAATAACGTAAAAGATTATTTTACGGGCGATAATTTAATCGTTTCGAGAAATACACTCAAAGATTTTACTCAACCTTACGGAACTACAAATATTCCGCCTTTGAATTTTTCTGAATTTGAAGAAAAATCTATTTATCAAGCGGTAAACATTGTTTCGTCAAAAGAATATTTGATTTTCAACCAAGGAGTTTTGAGTTTAACCAATAACTACAAACTGCCAGTAAATACTGGTTTTGAGATTTATAAACCAATAAGTTTAGTTTGTAATGGTATAGACCCATATAATCAAGGTACAGGATTAGCTTTTGATTACACATTAAATCTTACTTTTCAATATGACAATCAAAATTACTTGAATAAAGTTCTATATTTAATGGCCTCTAAGTATGTATTATCAAAAAGTGATTATCTAACAAGAATTGATTTAAACCAAGATACATATGGTTATTATTATTTAGTGGATGCTAACACAACAGATTACAACGATTACAGTGTATCAAGTATTGATGAGTTTAGATTGTATGGATATTCTGGAATTATTCCAGATTTAAAAGACGGAGTGGTTAGACCAATTCTGAACAGAGCTTTTTCTCCAAAAGATACTAAAAAATATACTTACGAAGAATATGTTGCTTTATTGAGAAGCCAAGGAATCACAAACCCTAATGACATTAATGATGCTGTTCAAGAATATTTGGATGCGGGTAATTCATTCTATGTAATTAATTTAGATGTGCATCCAAGCGAATACGTTTACTTGAAAGATATTTCCTTATGTGCCACAAATTACATTCTAAATGAGCCAAAATACTGGAACGATTCTCTTGAAAATCCATTCAATAGACCTCCTGCTGCTCTTGGGGAAGCTAGTGGCTTTACTGCTCTTACGGCACAAATAAATTCTGGAATTGTAACAAGCCCAATTCTGTTACCACCGTACACAATTCAAAATGTTCAAGTGGGCAATAATTGTTTTGTAAAATCTGTTTATGTTAATTCTCTTGGGGCTTTACAAACTCCAGGCACTTATACTTCTTGGTTGCTGCCGCCAATAAACTCTAGAACAAATGAGCAACCAGCACAAATAAGATATGAGATTTTATCAAGCGGGATAATAAATCCAGCAACCATAGAAATACTAAACTCTGGGAGTAATTTTTATTTCAATTTTGATGTATTTCTTACAGATGTCCCATTTACGTCCACTGGAATAGGAACAACAAATGCTAATATCTCTTTAATAATGAACAATGTAAGTACTTTTCAGGCGACTACTGATGCAAGTTATAATTTGGTAAGTTTTACACAATCTTCTCCTCCAGCCGAGGGATATAATGCTGGATTTAAGTTTAATAATAAAGCATTTGTTGGGCTTGGTTATTCATCTACAGTAGATGTTGATATTTTGATTAATAACTATCCTACTTGCGATTCCTTCTTTATCGCCAGTGATAACTTACAGCCTGGAGACTTAGAGAATTACAACAATTTTCAAAATCCCGTTACACCTTTAAGCGCCCTTAATTTTTCTGCTGGAAGTCAAAATTATGTAATGTACGAGAATGAAATCTTCAATAAACTTACTGTACCAGCTGCTTATGGAAATCAAAATACGAGTTACATTACAATAAGATGTAAACTTATTGAAATAAATAATGCCAATCCAAGCGGGTACATCACTGCCCATATTTACGCAGACAACGGTACAGAAAAAACAGAAGTGGCAAGCTCCGATAAAATACTTACGACACAGCTTAGTAGAAATAGTTATTCTGATTTGAATATTCCTTTGAGTTTTACATTTACAAATAATGTTCAAACACTTGATAATGCTGATTATTGGATTTCAATTAAACAAAATATTACGGGCGGTTTTTTAAGCATACAAGGAGCATTCACAGGAATTACTACTTCAAATTACACAATCTCATCTTCTCAGATTTATAATGATAATAATAACATTATTGTTTTTGGCGGTATCTCCACTTCTGGATATGATTTAGATTTGAGTAAATCCACAATTGGTATATCTAGTGTCTTTGCATCAAATGTATTAGCTTCGGACACAAATACCGTAATAATAAATCTCAGAAGAAATTCTAATTACACAGCGGAAAATAATGATATTTTTGTTAATGTTTCCACTACATTTAATTCAGAAACTAATATTATAATAAGTAGTCCGGTGCAAGCCTCATCTTTATCAACAATATTTACAGGTGTGGCATTTACTTTTCCCACTTATTTACAAGCCAGCACTTTTATTAATTCTACTTTCTTAACATTTTCAAGAAGATTAAATGCAGACCAGGTTTATTTATCAAGGTCATTAGACCAATACGATGGAGTGCAAATTGGCATGGCCACTTCATCTCAAATTGGTTTTGGCAATACTGTTGTTAATTTCAATTTCTTATTTAACAAAATTTTTAATCAAGTGAGCCCAGAAATTTTTGGTGCGTTTAATTATACAGACCCATCACAATTCGGTTTAGCAAAACCGAATAGGCTAAGAGAAACGCCGCCATTCAGGCAAATAGATGGATATTGGGCTTATAAATCTCAAGCTATAAATAAACCTTTGTCTATTTATCCTAGAGCAACATTAAGCAATAGCTCTTATGTTGGTGAAACAAGTCCAGGATATGATTATATTGGCTACACCCATGACATTTTTGTTAACATAGGATATAATTCTAATGGAGTGATGATAGAAGAGGGGCCGATTTCTTTGTTTGCAAATCCTAAATGGAAAGCAACTTGGATGAATAGAACACAATCTAATTTCAAAAACTTCAATATTTTCAATGTTGCACAGCAAACCTATTCTGATTCAATATATTATAGAATAGGACTAGCTAATACTTTTATTGGAACAGGCACTAATCCAAAAAATGCTATCTTTGAAGGCACTTTTCAACCCACTGGAAATCTTTCACTAAATGTTCCTGTGTCAATAGGTTTTGGTACATCATCAGGTGTTCAGCTTTATATTAATAACAGTTCTCAGCCACTGATAGACACATTTAGTGTGCTTTCCTCAGATTATACGGTGGCTACAGGAGCGCTTACAACGGCGCAAAGAGCAAATCCAGTTTATTTTAAATTGTTATTCTTTACTTTATCTACAGCTGTAATTGATATAAATTGGAATGTAGGCTTTGGAAATACTTTAGTTGGAATTGGAACAGGTACTCAGATTGTGTCTCCTGCTCCTTACAGTTTAAACTCAGGAGCTCCAATTGACAATATCACCTTTCTGAATGTAAGCCAAACTTTAGACGAAGCCACTTCAGTAAATTTTGGCTACCCACCAGGAGACTCATTTATAATTAGAACATCATGACCACTTCTATAATAACTAATCTATTAGGACCAATTTGCGAGCTTTACTATAAATATGAAAAAGCTTTGGAAATACAAAGTGCAAACATAAACACTTTGCGAAATTATGGTTTTTCTACATCTTTTGCCTTGAATTATGGGTTTGAACTTTATGAGCCCTTTGATTTGAATAGTATTAAATTACAACCTGGAGTTTTTACTTACAATGACACATATAATGTTTTCCCCAATTTGTCTTCAAGCACAACAGTTGATGTTCAAAAGTTAATTAAAATACAAGAGCTTCCAGTTTCAGGAATTGGCACAGTTAGCTACGTTGATAAAACTTTGCCAATACAAATTAGTATTAAACAAAATACTTCATCTATAATCGGAATTGCTTCAGCATTTGAAACTGATGGAGTGCCTTATGATAATGTTTACAACTTAAACGATTCAATAATTAGAACTTTTGAGTCGAGTTTAGTAAATGATTCAAATTTACAAATTTTAATTTTATTGAATTTGGAAAATACCACTTTGCAAGGAAATCAGTATAACTGGCAAGCATTACCAACATCCTTATACAGAGCAAACATTCAGAGTTTTAGAGTGGATAATGGCTATGGTCAGTTTTACTCATTTTCGGCAAATAACGCATTTATTGCACCCAATTTATATTTAAACACATCAATCTCAACAAGCTTATATAATACCACATATATGAATGTTTATAATTGGGCGAATACACTTACGTGGGACCCAGACTTTGATACATGGTATGCCGCTAATTCATCTTCATTACCATTTTTTCTGCATCAGTTTTTGGTTGATTATTTTGGATTAAGCTGAACAAGGCTTTTACGCCTTTTTTGCGGAAAATTGAATTAGTGGCAAATGTAAATAACTCTTTTTTGGTTGATTTATCACAGGCAATTGGAATTTCCTATGATTTAAAAAGTAAGGTTTTGGGCTCAACAACAAACCCCAATTCCGCGCTATTTAACATATCACAAATTGGCTCGATAATTACCACAGGAAGACCAATTTTTGGAGTGTATGACAATGCCAATTCTTTTAGTTCTATTTCTTTTTCAAATAACGGACTCGATATTAATTTTATTTTCAGTCCTGGTGTAGTTTTTTTTCAAACAAACTTAATAAATTTACCCTCACAATCTATTCCTGTAAAATCAGAACTTGATACCGCAGGAACTAAATTATTTAAGTTTTATTTAGATTACAATGATTTTAACTTAGCTTCCACAGTTTTTACTTGCACTATTACAGCGGTTTCTGGTCCTCTAATTACCGTAGACCAATTGCCGAATGTCAATTATTTAAACAATTTTAAATCTGTAAATATTAATAACTATTTATTTGGAGTAGCTTCAATCAATTCTTCAGACAAATTGATTTACCTCACTCAAGACCCAAGCAATTACGCTTTTGTAGGCTCCACACTCACTTTAATTTTTCAACCAGTGGTCAAATACATAACTACTTTTGCCACATCAGGCACTCCTCCAGATATTGAAATACCAAGCTCAGGTATTATATTAGCATCAGCATCAGTGGACATAACAGGTTCCTCAGGCTCGCTTTCATATGCTTGCCCATTAGGTGTTATAAAACTTTTTGAACCATACCCAATTTATTCATCACCTTCAAGTTTTTTCCCAAATATCGCTTCATACAATGCTTTTGTAATTTCAGTAAATAATTCAATTAAAGCATACTCCACAGTTCAAAACTATGACATCGAATCAAAGCTTGTAAATAGTTTTATTTCATACACCAATGCAATCTCACCCAACACTATAGGTTTTGACCAATATTGGCACTCTCAGCCATTTGTGCCTACTGGAATATTTCAATATGGATTGGGATTTGATGGACTTCAAAAAGTAGATTTTGATTATAGATTTAAGAACTTTTGGTATTTTTACAAAGGCGTGGATTTGATTAGAAGCTATGCCGTTTTTAGAGGAGACATTTTTGGAGGAAATGCTTACATTGGTCAATCGCTTGGCTTATTTCCTGGAACATCATCATTAAATAGTTATGTTGATTTTACAGGAAATTCAACCATAAATAATGGCACTTATTCTTATGGAATTTCGGCAGTGACTACCGCTGGTGAATACGCTCCAACATTCAATGCTGATACTAATTTCTTTTTTGATAGAAAGATTAATAACTATTTAAGCTGGACATCATCAACTATTTCAAATCTGCTATTTTTTCATGTTTATAAAAACGTAAGACAGCTAAATGGTTTTCAGCAACAAAGACTTACTTCTCCATTTGAAGAAGAACTTTACACTTTAAATGACACAATCTTGTCTAACACATCTTCCACTCCTTTAGGGGTTAGTTCTTCATATTTTGCTTTCAAAATTAAAAACTCAGACAGCACTAGCGGAATTATAGGCGGTTTAGGATTTAATGCTTTTATTACAGACCCTACGCCGCTCACTGGGATACAAAGCTGCCTTATTGTTTCTGCTGGCTCAAACTATATTTCTCCTTATGTTCTTATTTCTGGAAATGGGCTGGGAGCTTCTATCTCTATTTCAACAGTAGCTGGCGGAGGAATTGGCTCAGTAGTTGTCACATCTTTCGGAAGTGGCTATACCTACACACCCACTTTAACTGTTTTTGATGCTGAAACTAACTCAGGCGGCTCAGGTGCTCAATTACAAGCAGTGTTGTCTCAATTAAGTTGCGGTATTTATACAGGCTCTAATACACAACCACAAGGCACATATATTCATAATCTTCAACCTATTCCAATTGCTTCTATTTCTTCATCATACTTGATGAATCTTCCAGTCAGTAGCGGTAATTTTATAGGACTGAATACAAATACAAATTATTGGGCAGTATTCAATATGAATGTTCCATTTGCTCTTAATGCAAATCAACAACTAAAGTTTAAAGTATCAAGCGGCTTTTCTACTGATTTTGCAACATCTAATTCGTTGCCCTCATGGAATACTACTGTAAGCTCTCCTTCTCAGATTATTAAACTTGGATTCGTAGACCAGGGGTCAACAGGAACAGTAACTTCGTCACGAGGCGTGTATTTAACAAATGATAAAGCCGCTTATCCTTCAAGGCTACAAATATATGTGCCGAATCTTGACTTAAGCACTTTGAATTATAATGATGTAGGCCCTACCGCCACAATAATTGGTGGTCAAATAATTTCTACAGCACCAATTCAAAACTCTATGATTATTTCTGTGCTTGCAGAAAACTCTTTAACAGGATTCCAAACCACTCTTACTGGGAATTTAGCTCAAGGAACAAGTAGAGGTACATCTATTCTTTTAGGAGATGAAGCTGATTTATTCGATACTGTTTTGGATGTATTTGTTACGCCTGACTTAGTTACCGGAGTTAATTTTGTACCTAATACCACTGTCATAAATTGGACAATTTATGATACTTTTACAATTGACTCTTTGCCATGATATTAAACTTATTTGCCTACCCAAGTAATTATGGATATATTGAAATCTTCAAATGTGATTATTTCGGGAATGCATTGTCAGCTTCTAGAAACGTATTAGTTAATAGTATTTCTGTAGATGTTGAGCAAAGAACAATAGAAGATTCTTTACTTTTTGGCGGTTATGACCAAGTAAATTATACTTTACTTGACCAGCGAAAAATAAATGTCACCGCTGAATTTTTATTTGCAAATAGCGTAACAGGAACATTAGACCCAGCTATAGACTTACTTTTTAATTTATCAGCTTGGTCGTATCAAGGTACAAATGCCCCTTTTAAGTTCACAAGAAACGATAATACAAATCCTTTAAATAACACCCCAGTAAATGAATATTTAATGTATGAAAATCTTTTTAGTAATCTTAATTATGATTTCAAATATTATTTAGTAAATACAAGCGGAGTAGTAGAAAAGATTGGTAATTTTCCTAACCCTTGGCCTGATAACACATGGGTAGATGTTTTTATTAATGGAGGTCAGAGCTACAATCCAGCACTTAATACATTTCCAACATTTATGGAGCCAATGTTCAAAATTGTTTGCGCAGAAGGAAGTTTTTATCCTTGCATGATAAGCAAAATTTCTATAAGCTTAGACCAAGATTACATAAAAATGAATTGCAATATTGTTTCACTTAATTATTCAAGAGCTGATAGGTATGAGTTTATTAATGCGGCATCAATAAATGTTTCTAAGCTTCCTATCATTCCTTTACATAAATCAAGAATTTTAATTGGCGATTATCAAAACGATATTACTTCTTCTTTTGACATTACTGATTTGAACAGACTTGATTATATGGATAATCTTATAACCCAAAGTTTTAATTCTATTCCAATTAAAGAATTTTCTTTATCAATTGATAATGGAATGGAAGTGGTATATACAAATATACAACAGCAAATGCTTAGAACTTTTGCAGTGGGATACTATTCAAAACAAAGAAGAATAAACGGCACAATGACAGTAATGGCGCTTCGCTCTTCACAACCTACCTTTGATAGATATCCAGTTTTAAATTCTTCAACAAGAAAAAGTTTAAGTTTGAATTTTAATAATCAAATTTTTAATATTCCTTACACAATCTGGAAACCTGGCAAAATGACAGCAAACCAAGGAGATTATGTAAATCTTCAATTTAATTGGGATGCTATTACAAGAGAAAGGCAAGGACAGCCATTATTTGAAATGGAACAAGGTGACAATTTATGAGCGATAATAAACAAATTTATGGTTTTGATTTTAAATATAGTTTTGAAGAGCTTCCAAATGGTTTAATAAAGTTTAACTCAGAAAAAAGTGATAATTCATTCACGACGAAATTTTTGGCAAAAGGCCCAGATTTTGATATTGTTTCAAACGCTTTAGAAGAAGCAACATTCATCAATCACATTACTGGAAAGCCGTTTATAAGAACTTCGGTATTGTATCGCCAAATCTTACTGAACGCAATTATTAGAGTGGAATTTCCTGATAATGAAAAACTTGACGCAATTACAATAGATAATTCTACAATAAACTCGATGAATTACAATTTAGCAAAATTAATTTGCAAAACTTGGCTGAGGGGTGTTTTATGATTTTATTCAATCCATCATCTCTAAAAAGAGTGGCTATTTCGATTTACAATCGAGAAAACTTTTACCAGCAAAATTTTGAATACATTCCTTTTTTGAATGTTTATCGTGCAACCATTCCATCTAATACTGTTAAAAAATTCACTCCGTCATTTGATTTCTTTAATAAAGCACTTCAGGGCGATTTGGAGCTTACTGCTAGATTAGATTTCAATTATGATTTTGGTTTAGTTCAAAAATTATCAATTGATGAAATTAAGTTTTATGACCCAGTAGACACGTTTACATGGGCAAAATATATTGCTAGTCCACAGAATAACGTTCTTAAAACTTCGGGCAGTTTGTCAATTCCTGTAATATTGCCTTATTCTCCAGACTCTCCTAATTCTAAGTTTTTGCAACAGATTTGGAGATTGGGTGTTTATTGGTTTGTTCCATTTTTTTTAAGCACAGATGTATATCCTCAAAATATTGGCGGACCTTTATTTGTTAAGAAGTTTTCAATTTCATTATCAGACTCTGTTAGCATCAATTTGAATTTTACTGGTGGTTCTGCCTATGGTGCACCCAAAAGTCTATATGAAAGCAAAAATTGGATAGATTTCAAAAATTATTATGATACAGATGAAATAGCCACTACTGGAGTGGGTTTTGCCGCCGAAAATGTAGGAATTAATACAACATATTCTACATTTAGGTCAGTGTTTAGAACTGCTAAAAATTATGATTGCCTTTTAGTAGTTGAAGAAGCTTCATTCAAAGATTCTAATGATTTGAACGAAAACCTAACAAATACAACTTCCGATAATTTTTATACTAGTTACAGTGCGAGCAGCCAATCAATGCTAATTCAAGGCAATAATATTTATTCAATGTCTTTGAATATAGATAGCGAGATTCAAGAGCTTTACACAGGAAATGATGGAACTACAAAAAATATTTTGGATGGAATGAGATATATTTCGTTAAAAAGCAGAAAAGTTTCTGGAACAATCGAGTTCATAGCTTCACAAAATCTTCAAGCTCTCTTTCAAACGGGAGTGAATAAAACTTTAATAATGTATTTTGGTGGCCCATTTTATTTTCCTATGAAAAATGTTATTTTTGAAGTTTTTAGCCTCGATATTTCTGCTGACAACGCTTCTTACATTCACAAAATAAACTTCCAAGCATTATTACAAGAATCACCATCTCCGTTTTATTATAATCAAAATGAATTTGATGTCAATCCCCAAGGTCTATATGGACCACCAACAGGAGAAATTTATGTCAATCCGCAAGACCAAATTAAAAATAACAATCAATGACAAAATCCTTGATTTGATTTACGAGCCAATAAATGTAGAAAAAGCCGCAGAGCTTGATTATAAATCTTACAATAAAGATGGCTTCTCATCTTTTTTTGAAATGAGAAATATGGTAGACTGTGTTCAGTTTAAGATTTTTGAAAACGACACAATCTTTTATGACTCTGAATGTCCTGACAAAAATCTTGAATTTAATTTAGTAAAAACAATTTATGATGCAATAAGAGATTCCTTTTGCATGAATAAAGAAGAAATTGAAATTTTTAGCAAAGAGTGTGAAGAATATCTTAAAAGCCAAACTACTGAATTAAAAATGCCATACGAGCTTCTACTCGCTAGAAATATTTTAAACGGAACTATAAGTTTAAGTTTGTCAGATTTTGAAAACATGGAAATCAAAAAGTATGAAAAAATTCAATTGGCATTGAGCATTTTGCAGAAGCAGGTGGATGAGAGCGAAATTGAATAAAATATAGTATGGAACCAGATGAAGTGGCTAAATCTTATTTAAAACAATCTGAAGCACTTGAGAAGTTTCTTTCAGATTTAACAGAAGATAAATACTCAAAAGCTGAGCTATTTTTAATCGTAAGAGTGTTGTGTGAAAAATACTATGAGCTTCTCATTAATCTTGCTACATACACACCATTACTTTCTGCTCATAAAGTGAAGTTTTACCGCATAGCAGAGCTTGAATCAAAACTCAATCTTGATGAGCCACCATTCGAAAAAGACTTCTTTACAAGAGAAGATTAATATCCAGGCAAGCTTCTCATATTTTTGCGAGCATATTCAAGTAAGAATTCATCTAATGCATCGTCTGATGAATCTTCTGCTGGAAACTCAGCGGTATATTCTAAATCGGATTCTGATGGCTCCATTTCATCCATTCTGTCAAGCCCAATATAATCTGGACCCAATTGGTCAAGCTCGTCTAAATGTCTTTGCATGGGGTCTTCAGATTCACCCATCAGCTCATCTATTGTCTTATTACTGTATCTGAAAGATACTGAATACGGTCCTGCTAAATCTTTAATTTTTCTTTTCAAAGTATCGTTCAAAGATGGTTTAGCTTTCACAACAAACTTTTGTCTTGTTTTGGAAAATGAAACATCTTCTACAGCTGAATCACTTTTAGTTTTTCTTGTGATTTTCCTTAAAATATCTTTATGGTCAGACTTTGCAATTCTTACCAATTTTTTATCTAAAGCATCAGCCAGCCTAAAATCGCCAATTTCTTCAGCACATTTAATTTCAAATAAATAAAGGTCAATCATACCTTTACTTTCTTGAGCTTTATACTAATTACCTTGAAAATCTATTTTAACTTGGTCAGTATTTTCAAACGCATTCAACACAATCTCATTGTTTTGGATATTCAATCCTACAATGTTAATTTTCAGATTGGGTGATGTTTTGATTTTTGTTATCTTAGAATCTTCAAAAAATCCATCGGTCAAAATATAAGCAAATGTATAGCTGCTTGATTTTTCTAAAATTGTTTTACAAATATCGAATGATGTTCCTTCTTTCACTTTGATTTGCTTAGTTTTTTCATAACCTAATAAGATGAATGGAAGAAAATCGCGGTCTTTATTAAACTTATTTCCTGTGTAAGCTAAATACTTCACGCTAGAAAAGAAATAGATGTCAAAAGTATCTTTTGGCCCGCTTTCTAAATAAATGTCATTAACTTTGTCTAGTGTAGATTTAATATTTGTGCTATTAGACCCTGAAATGTCTATAAGAATAAGCTTTTTTTCTGGAGCAGGCGTGGAACAACTAGAAATCAGGCTTGCTACGCTCAAGCTCATCAAAATTTTTAAAAAGAGTGGTTTCATCTATTATTTCTTTTACATTTTTTTCAACATCTACTATTTTCAAAAAATAAAACAAACTAAATACAAGAGGTAAACATAAAGCTGAAATTATTCTTAATATTGGTATTTGTTGACTTCCATAATATGTAGAAACTGCTAAAACAGAAAATAAAGCTTCAATTACCATGAAAATTATCATAAAGAAAATAGCATTGAACTTAGATTTTGTAGCTGATATGTAAGATGAAGCCAAAAACACTGCAAGGTAACCAACAAACATCGCCACAATAAAATATGGATAATATACTGGCAAATTTTTGAAATAACTAGGCTGTAAAATATCGGTGGCAACAAGCACACCCACTCCTAAAAACAAGGCTATCGGACTGCTGAAAATTACTTTACTTATTGTATTTTTTGCTGAGAGTTTCCACTGCATCTTTTAAAATTGTTATTTGCTCATTCATAATTTTAACAGCTTTTCTCATATCAGCAAACTGTAATTCAATTTCTTGTTTTACTTTTGTTTCAAGCTCAGCTTCAATAATTGCTTTGATTTTTTCGTCAATTTTATATTGTTGTAAAGCTTTGGCTGCTTCTTCTTGGGCAACAGCTGCCATAGTCCATCTGTCAAGAGCCATGTAATTATTTTATACAACTTTCGTATATAATCCTATGTGGTCTATATTTTTAACACTGGCTTCTTTTTCTGGGTTTTTGGGTTTTGGCTCGAATCCCACTCTTGTTGATATCACAAACAGATTTGGAAATCCAATCACTGTTGAGCAATCTGAAGATAAAAACTTTCAATCATTTACATTCGAAAGAGATGCCTATCTTCTTACTGCAATAAGTAATAAGACAAGTTCAATACTTACATTGCAAGCCTACGGTGTAAATAAATCTGTGAAATACAGAGGTGTGGGCCTAATGTCAGATTTCAAATCAGTAATTAAAACATTTGGCGAGCCAGAAAAATATGTTTTTGATGAAAAAAGATTTCAGATTGTGTATCCAGATTGTGTATTTACAATGAATAAAATCGGGCGAAAAAACTATTATCAAGTGGTGGGCATTGCTGTAAATATGAAACAGGAAACAAAACAATCTGAAAAGAAATAAATATTATGGCAATTTTTAAGAAAGCTTCTGTTACACCTATCGTCCGCTCTGTAATCAGTCAAGGGATTAAAAGCGAATATGATGTTTTAAATCCACTTGAGGGGAAAGACCCTGGAACTCCGATGCCTGATTTCGAAAAAAATATTTTATCATATGGTGCAACCCTTTTAGCTGATTTAGAAGGAAAATATCGAGATGCTATACCAGCAATGGAGGTTTTTTATCTTTTAGAAAAAATGGCACAAAAAGCTGCATTGTTGAATAGCAAAAAGTAATAAATTCTTAATCTCAATTGCTTCAAAGGAACAAAAACAATCTGAAAAGAAATAAATATTATGGCAATTTTTAAGAAAGCTTCTGTTTCACCTATCGTCCGCACTGTAATCAGCCAGGGGATTGAAGACGATGATGCTTATCTTAGCCAAGAAAATTACGGCGACCCCAAATACGAGACATATGAAGACAAAATAGAAGCTATGTTTAAAGAAGCTTACGCTGAAAAAGACTTTGATGCAGCGTTGTCAATAGCTAAATATTATTTTGATGGTTATGGTTACGACCAAATAAGAAGAATGGTCAGATATAATTATGAAATTTCTTAAGTTACCCTACTCCATACTCAATCTCAATTGTTTGGAATACAAACTTTTGCCATAAGAATTAATTAATTCATCCAATTGAGATTCTGTTATCCAATTATTTCTATAAGCAATTTCATCAGGACTAGCAATAATCATGCCTTGTCTATTTTGAATTGATGCTACATAATTGCTTACTTCAAGAAGGTTGTCGAACGTTCCAGCATCAAACCATGTGCATCCGCGAGATAATTTTGACACAGCTAATTTATCTTTAAGCAAATATTCATTGTTAACAGATGTGATTTCTAACTCTCCTCTTGCAGATGGCTTGATGTTTTTAGCAATTTCTACCACATCTTTATCATAGAAATATAGACCAGTGACAGCATAGTTAGATTTTGACTCTTTTGGTTTTTCCTCAATACTCAAAGGTTTGTTATTTTTATCAAACTCCACCACGCCATAATGCTCTGGCTCGTTAACACGATAAGCGAATACTGTGGCACAATCGCTTTCTACAGCCCTTTCGCATTCTTTCATAAGATTCCCCCCATAAAATATATTATCGCCTAGAATCAATGCCACGGCCTCATTATTGATGAATTGCTCGCCAATAAGAAAAGCTTGTGCCAAACCATCTGGAGAATGTTGTATTTCATATGAAATATTCATGCCCCATTGAGAGCCATCTTTTAGCAAATTACAAAATAAAGTTTGCTCATGAGGTGTGGTAATTATTAAAACATCGCGAATGCCAGCTCTCATAAGAATTGAGAGAGGATAATAAATCATAGGCTTATCATAAACAGGCAAAAGTTGTTTGCTTACAGATTGTGTTACTGGATAAAGTCTGGAGCCTGTTCCTCCAGCAAGGATAATTCCTTTTTTAATCATGAGTAAATTATACAGTTAGGACTGATATCCACCACCGCGTTTCTTTCTTTTGCAATATTGCTTTTGAGAAAAACCTTTAGGATTGTCGCAGTTTATGTTTTTCTTGTATTTTACACTCCATCTCTTCTTTTTCTTGCCAGCCCTCGGAGCATTATATTTTGAAAGTTTTATAAGCAAACCATCAATTCCACTCGCCTCTTCACAAAAACCTTGCTCGTCCAAGTCATTAGCGATGGATGCCAGTTTGTGTAAAAAGTTCGATAACATTTGTTATTATTTTTTGCCTTTCAAAATCTTGGATACAGATGGTTTGGACCACATTCTGCACGACCAATATCGAGCTTTAGTTTTCGGGCCAGGATTATCACAATTATGTCTAGCTCTAAAGTTTTTTCTTCTGTTCGGTTGGTCCCGCTTGATAGACATATTAGGGTCTCCGAAGTTCACCTTTATAACATTGCCTTTTTCATTTTTCACATAAACTGAAAATTTCTTAGGACCGCCTGGAGTTCTGAAAGGCTTATTAAGTTTCTTGCCTTGATTTTTTTTCTTTGCAGCGGCTGTTTTACAATTACCGCCACATCCGCAACCACAATCTGATTCATCTTCTTCCGTGAGGTGAGAAACTAATTCTTCAAAAGAATCAAAATCATGAGAGTTGTTATCTTTTACAAGCTCATATTCTGATTTTCCATCGGGATGGACATGAATGAAAATTTCTAAGTTTCTTGTCATTGGCTCGCCATCTTCAGCTTTATCGAATCCCATTTCTTCAATTACTCCATGTAAAGGATGGTCCATATGAGCAATTTTCAAAGATGTAAACAGCATATTTTTAGCTTCTTTTTCAAAACCATTCAAATAAAGCTCTTTACCGATTGATGCCAGATTGTGTGCCAGTTTGTTCATTTTAGTATGAGCCTCTCCCCATCAAGTCTGAGGCAGCTGTTTCAAATCCATCATTGTAAGCTTTAACTAAGCTATCATCATGCTTTACTGGGTCATAAGGATTTTTATTTGTATCTGGGTCTCTTTTTCCATCTTCAAACCCTTTTCCCATAGCATCATAAATATCATCAAACTGAAGTGGGTCTGCATCTGTATTTACAAAAGGCTCATAAGCCTCTTCACTTGATATCTCCCAATCTTCTTTGGCATACTTTTTGATTAATTTTTTCAAGCTTGATTCTTTGAAAAGGTCAGGATTTTTTCTTAATCTTTCAAAAAGCTCTTGGTCATCTGGTTCTTCATATTCTTTTATAGGCTTCATAAGGTCATCAAAATAACCAGGATTTTTTTTCAAAAAGTCAAAAAGCTCTTGGTCATCTGGTTCATTTTGCTCACTCATTCCAAGCTCTTCTAAATCACCAGCATATTTATGAATCATTTGCTCAAGTGTGCTAGCTTTTTTGTCTCTGCCCACTTCCATAAGCTTAAAGCATCCGTCGCCTTTCATTACTTGCCAATTCAAAAAGTTAGCAGCTTGCTCCGCCACACCTAAAGCTTTTTTAGCCTGAGCATTATTTTGGAAACAGAAAGCTTTGCCATCCATTCGCAAGAATCCATCCATTTCTTTAATTTTATTCTTGAAAGAGCCTTTGCCTTCTTTACCAGCATATTTATGAATCATTTGCTCAAGTGTGCTAGCTTTTTTGTCTTTGCCTCTTTTAATCATTTCAGCTTTTGTTTCTTCTTCTTCTTTTTTTTCCTCCATTTTTTCGGCTACAGAAATTAGTCGATAGGCAAAATCAGAGTTGCCTTGAATTGCTTTTTTCTCGGCAAGTTTGTTCAAAATATCAGAAAAGCTCATAGTTGTTTTTTATAGAAATAATTCTATTTCTCCTCCTTTGTATTTAAGTCAATATCAAGCTCATTCCTTCTTACACATAGTATTCCAGATTGTGTGTTGATAATTACCGTACCTCCAAAAGGGCATTCTCCGACAATCTCAATTTCTTTGCCAGGTAAAATTCCAAGCTCCATAAATCTTTGGCTGCATCTACAATCTGAAATTATAGCTGGCACATTTTTGTTTAAGTTTCTGAATGAAACTTTCATAATATTTCTTTACAATTATGACATTTTTTGTCCTAAAAATCGTATAATATAATTGTGAAAAAAGCATTTACCTTAATCGAACTTCTCGTAGTAATTGCCATTATCGCTATTCTAGCCGCCATTCTTTTTCCAGTTTTTGCACAAGCCAAAGCTGCCGCTAAGAAAGCCGCAGGTATTAGTAACCAAAAGCAGATTTCTCTTGGTATCACCATGTATGGTGCTGATAATGATGATATGTACCCTCGTAATGATGATTGTATTGCAAATTCCTCTTTAAATGGTAATTTGAATACAATTCCAGCTGGCTCAACAGTTAACTGTGGCGTTTCCGCTGGTTTTGCTCACCGCGTTAATCACTTCTCTTGGCAGAAATGGACACAGCCTTATGTTAAAAATGTACAGTTGTATTTCAACACATCAAGAGGTAACGTTAATGCACCCACTCCAAGTTGCCCATCAGGAAGCTGGTCACAATGCGGTCAGGTTACAGGAAGCTACCTTTTGAATACCTCGCTGACAGGTCAGCTTAATACCTGGAATCGAGCTCCTGGCTCCGCCACTATGTTTAGAAACAGCTGGTTGGGTGGCAGTATGACAGCTCTCCCTAACACAGCCGCAGCTGGCATCCTTATGGAAAGTGGAAATCTACAAATTGGTGTAGTTCCAATTGCTTATGGCACAGACGCATCATCCAATTCTGTTACTGTGTTTCCTCCAGCTGTAAGAGAATACTGGACTTGGGAGCTTGGGCTTCAAGCGGCTAATTATTCAGGGCTAAGAAATGCTCAAGCTGATGAAAACCGAGCGGCTTTTCAAGGTGTGATTGTAGGTCATGCTGATGGCTCAGCTAAGTATTACCAGCTTGGTAAGTTTCTTGCTAACACGCCTACAGCATTGGAGTATGGTGTAAATGTTAATCCTGCCTTTGGTATGAATCTCAACAATGGCACTCTTCGCGGCTTCACAGGAGGCACTGTTGGTCTTGGAGCTAATCCAAATCTAATGGTTCAATATCCTCTCTGGGGTCTCGGACAATAATTAAAAAGCCCCCGAAAGGGGGCTAATCTCAATCATCTAAATAGTCTAGTAGTTGTTTTTTATTAGAAAAAGTCATTACATTTTTTCCATCTCTACTAGCAGTATACACTTCTTTTCCAAATGGATTGAAAGATTTAGTTACCATTTGTTTTGTTCCGTCTGGAAGAATCTTTTCAGCGTTTTTAGGCTCAAGGTTTGACTTTAAGGCATTAGCTAATTTGTCAATGTTTGCTTTCCGCTCGTTTTCTTTTTTTATGAATGCATCATATTCGTTCATAACTTTATTTTACATTCTTTTTGTTTTTCTTTTTCTTTCCTTTATCTTTTTCTCGGCATTCATAGCTACAAAATGCCTCACCTTCTTCAGTAACTTTGTAAGGCTCCTCATCAAACTTCTTTCTACACTCTAAACATTTGTAATCTTGAGCTAACTTGATAAGAATAACATCCATAGTAGAAGCTTCTTTTTTTAATCCAAGGCCATCAAGCTCTGTGGCTATGGAAGCAATTTTTGTCATGAGATTGTGTTTGTTCATTATTTAAATCTCCTTTCTCGGTCTTCTAGTCTTTGTCGTTTAATTCTTTCAAACCGCTCAAGAGACTTTTCAGTAGGAATTAAATCCTCTGGTCGAAGTTTATCAGTAAAGACTTTATTTGAATCAATATTTACGTCAGATGGATATCTCAAATGAAATTTGTGTCTTCCTTCTGGTGTACGAGAAATAGTCCAATCATCAGGCCCGTAATCTAGTGAACCTGGGTGGTGAGATTTCTCTCTAATTTCTGGAAATCGTGCGTAAAAATCTTCTGCTTCTTCTTCTGTATCAAATTCATTTTCTACGTTAGGATTTTTATATCTGCTTGCATCAAACTCCGCCATTTTAAGCATCATTAAATCAATTTTATTTGCTTCTTTCTCAAAACCAGCTTGGTCAAGTTCTGTGGCAATTGATGCCATCTTTTTCATCAGATTGTGTTTGTTCATAATAAATCCCTTTCAGATTGTGTATATTATTTAATTCTGCCACCAAACAGTATCTTCCTTGCAAGTTCTATTACCAATAATATCTATATATTTGGATTTTTTGATGCCATATTTTTCTTCGTACAGGGCTTTACCTTTGAGCCCATTTTTATAATCTACTCGTAGATTATAAGCAAGCTCGTGAGCTTTTTTGTCTTTCTCAGATTGTTTTGTTTTAGTTTTAGGCAATTCCTTGACACTCAGCACTTGTTCGATAGGTAAATTACTTCTTAGCCTTCTATCTATTGTTGAATATGCTATGCCAAGCTCTTCAGACCAATCTTTAATGGTTTGAGTTTTATCATTAAAAGTAATTAAGATTGTTTTCTTGGTTTTGTTTTTTGGTTTGAATGAATTATCAATCCAAGTTCTATTATTCCTTACATCATTAACAATATGCTCACTTATTCCTAGCTCTAAAGCAACTTCTTTTGTGGTGAAGCGAGCAAACTTTTCATTTCTTATTTCGTTTGCTATTTCTTGGGAAATATGTGAATTATTTGGAGATTGCTCAGTTTCGCAGATTCTGTCTCTGAGTTGAAGATATAAATCATATTTTCTACCTAGTCTTGTAGATTGTGTTGAGTTTGTGTATATCCAATTCAAAAAGGATAAGGCGTTATATCTGCCGTTGAAGACTAAGTTTTGCACAGAACTTTTATTAATCAAAGAGCCTAAATTACTCCCTGTAAAATTATTGTAATTTTTTTTAATGTTTTCAGTTAATTTGTATGTTCCAATTATTGAAGCCAAAATATTTCCAGACAATTTATTAATATGAACACAACCGTCTCCATCAAAAACTCCTCTTACAAAATCTGAAACGAACTCATCTGGAATATCTTTTATCCAATTAAAATCATAAGTTTTATTGCCAGATAATCCCAAGTCATTCAAATCATTAACCATTTCTTTCGAGCTTACAGTAAGACAAGCCTGTGGTTGTCCATCTTTTTTGTTTATTGTATAGATTGGACCATCGTATTCAATTGCTTCTTTAAGATTTTGGATAATTGCTTCATCAGTTTTTTTCAGATTAAGCATAATTATGTTGTTTTGTTTTCTTACGTGACCATCTGCCACAAGTAATCCAAGGAAATATGCCATTTCATTTGACCATGTTTTGAAGTAATTGTCATTTGGCTTATACTTTCTTTTATCAGCATTGTGTGATAAGTTGTATTCTTTGCATAATAAAGCAACAGTTGGCATGGAAACTTTCAAGTATTCTGAAATTTCTTTTTTACTGAAGTTTTTTGAATTAATCTCGTCAATTTGAGATTGTGTTAGAGTTTTTCTTTGCATACTTTATTATACAGCAAAAAAAGTATTTTTTACTTGTTATTATCTTAAAAAAACAAAAAACCCTGGATTTCTCCAGGGTTTTCTTAGTTTTATGTAACTTTGAACTTTTAGCTTACTAAAATTTTAGAAAGACTAAAGTCATTTATGACCGCGAAGCCCAATTCTTCGTACACAACCCAACCCAATCGGAGTCTTCGTGTATCGTCAGCTGGAAGAACTGTAATGTCTTGTCGAATAGGCATTGCACCAACGAATTGAGCAGGAGCCATGATGAAGACACAGTTCTTTGGAACCATTGTCGAGAGGTGGATGTCAGCTGTATACAGGTGACCATACAAACCAGTTTGGAGAATATCTCGTTGTGTTGCTTGGTCGTATACATCTGGGCCCCATCCTCGGAAGTCCTTGTATCGTGCAGGAGGAACAACAATCTTAGCACCGATAAGTTCGTGCTCTTCGATAAGAGTAAGAGCGAGGTTTACTTGCTCAATTTGAACTGTACCGTTAACGTTAATTGTTTGGTCTTGTGGAGTACCTGCATTGATGACTTTGAAGACTTCTGTATCCTCTTGTCGCTGCAAGGAGTCCTTTGCTCGGATTTGTGCTCGGTCAACGATGTAGAAGCGTCGAGCTTTTACTTCGCTGTATCGAATTACTGGGTTAGCAGCAATTTCGAATGTAGGAACCAAAAGTTCTTCTGCTTCGATTTCAGATGTAGGTACAGCACCTCTTTTGCCAATGACAAAAGATTTTGCAGTAATATCTCTTTCGTATCGTGGAAGAACGCCTTGTGGGAGTTCATCAACGAGCAGGAGTTTTCGGCCGATTGCTTGATACATCAAGCTGTTCTTGATTGGTTCGACCATAGCCTGAGCGAGGGCTGTTTTGCCTTCATTTGTCTCAAGAGCCATAGCCACGATTTGATTTCTTGTTTCTTCAACACTATTTTTAGTAATTGCCATTTCTTTATTTCCTCCTTATTAGATAAGTGTCCAGTAAAGCAAACCTGCTCCTGAATCGTAAAAGTCCACTCGTCCAACGACAGGCACAGCGTTAGCTGTGGATGCTGAAACAAGAAGGCCTCGGTTGTTGGTTGTCGAAGCTGCTGTAGTAACAGTAGGTTGTACAGGTGTGTTAGTATAACCAGTAGCTACAGAAGTAGCGTTACCATTGCTTGCACCAACAGTTAAAAGGTCTCCAGGTGCTGGAGCTGTGCTTCCAGTAGTTCCTGTCCAGTTAGCTGTGTCATTACCAGCGTTTTGAGCTGTAATCAATGCAAATCGGTCTGTTACGAATTGTGAGGAAGGTGTAGTATACACGCTCACGCCTCTTTGTGAGTAGGTAGGAATACCTGCTGTGAGGTTAGTAACCACGTCAATTGACTCATCTTTGAAGTCGGAGATTGCTCTCTTAACTCCAACGTAGAAGCCATTGGTGTAGCTTTGGAAAGCACTACCATTGACAAAGTTAGAACCAGCAGGGTCGTTGTTAATCATAGTAGGTGTTTCACCAGCAGGGTTTGTACCCACTGCGTCGTCAGCACACACACCAATGATTAAGCCTTTTAAAGCTGCGGTGATTGTTTGAACTGCACCTGTGTATCCTGCTGCACTGCTATTGTGTCTGTCTGCTCGGAAAACACATGCAGGGTTTACTGCTGTAGCGTTTGCCGAGTTCGAGAAGGTTACAATATCACCAGCAAGAACAGGGTCGATAGACAGCTTACCATAGTTAGCTGCCACAACTGAATTTAATGCTCTTAATGCCATTTTATTATTTTCTCCTTAATTTTTATAGTTTCCTTTTTTTTGTAGATTGAATACTTTCGTAATCAGTCCTCCATCCCAGTAACTTGTGGTGCTGTCCATCCAATATTCTTTAAAGCGTTTTGGATTTCTGAAACACCGCTCAAATCTACACTAGCACCTCTCACTGATGGGTTGAAGGAAATCCCAGTGGAAGCAGTTCGTGTTGCATTGCTGTTGGAGGCAAGCCTCTCAGCATTTGATGCTGCTGAATTGAGCATAAGTTTTGTTTGTCGAATCATAGCAGTAACGGTTAGACCATCGCTAATCATACCTTCTGCGTAAGCGTCAAGCTCTTCTGCTGGCAATAAACCTGCTGTAGCAAGTTTAGTTGACATAGCATAAGCTGTTTTGAGTCTTGCCTTGAAAAGTTCTGCTTCTTTTTCCATTTCTTTTTTATGGTCTTTTTCAGCATGGTCTTTCTTAGCTTCAACAGTTACATTACCTTCTGGGGTAACATTTACATCAGCTTCTTTTTCTTTTTTATCATGCTCAGACGCACCCTTCATAAGTTTGCGGAGCATAGAAGCATACTGGTCATCTGTTGATGAATAAAGCTCTTTCGGGCCTTTTCTTTCGTGGTCCTTTTCAGGGTCGATTTCTTTAGTTCCAGTGTGATGTCGAAGTTCTTTCTCAGTTACAGCTTCTTTTGGATTATTTGGTGTTTCTTTCATAACACGGCTCGCTTCATGGTCATCATGCTTTTCAGCAGTTTTGATGGCCTTGTATAAGTCAAGAGCTTCAGCGTATGTCAGTTTGCCAAGGTCTTCATCCTCTACACCAGCTGATTTCAAAGCAAAAGCCAATACTTCTTCAGCGGCATCTGCATCAAAATCTCCAAGTGCTGAAGATTGAACTGTTCTTTTGAGCGACAACTTACCCTCTGATGGAATTTCAAGCTCGTGATAAAGTCCTTCATCACCTTGAGAAGGGATTTCAAGCTCAGCAAGTGCATCAAATGCAAGTGTGAATTCTTGAGAATCTTCTGGAGTTCCATCGAAGTTTACATAGTCGATTTCCTTGAGTCCTTTATCTTTTTCAAGCTTAAGGAAGCTAGGAATTTTGTTATCTGCGTAATCGAGAGTTCCAAATTCGGGGTCGGTCAAGTTGCCTTTGAACGTGTTATGTTCTTCTTCCTCGAAATATTGTTGGCCTGGGGCATGCTCAAAACCATCCTTTCGAGGTAGACGTTGAACTTCTGCGTCATCAGCTATAGCTGCGAGAATTGTTTTTCGTAAAGCTTTTCTAGCTTCAATTTCTTTGTTCATTTTTTCATCTCCTATTGTGTTATCTTTGTGTACCATTGCTTCACCCTTAGACATAGCATCAGTATCACCTAGAACAGTTTCGAGAGCCTTTTCTACCTCTCTTATTTTGTCCGCAGGGACTGTGATGTGGAGCGTGGCGATTTCATCTGCATCTACTTCGTCATCGTCGGCATTAATTTCATCTTCATGACCCTCGTCTTCATCGGAAAAATCTTCATCTTCCTCATCATCTTCGTCATGCTCATCTATTTCAATTGTTTCTTCTTCGAAGTTATCGTCGTCATCGGTCATTTTACCAATAAAATCTTCTGGCATATCATCTTCTTCCAATCCCTCTGATTTCATCAGTTTTGGAAGGAACATGTCTCTTATTGAGCTTGCTACATCTTCAGCTTCGCTTTCATCCATAGCAACTTTTTTCATAAGGTCACTTTTGCACTCGGCAAATGATTCCTTATCCGAAGACACAATCTCATGTATCTTCATAGCCTTTTTGATTTTTAATTGTTCGCTTTGACCGTCTATCATTTTTGTTTCCTATTGTTTAGTTATCAAAACCTTACTCACATAAGGTATAATTTTAATTTCTCTAAACTAATACAAATCTCCTATATTATATCCATACAATACTTGCTTCTAAAGTACCTGGCTTTCCAGCTACTTTTTTCACTTCTGAAACAGACATTGTTCCACAGTCGTAGCAATATGTATGCTTTTGTTTTTTGGAAGCAGTTCTTGAGCCACATGCTGGACAGCACATACCTACTGGTAGTTTATCAGCTGTGTGCGGATTGAACCCTACCGAAAGTGATTTTGCATAAACTTCTGCTGAAGTGGTGTATGCAATTCGCTTCATTACTCTAAGTGAAGAAGCGGCAGGTGCTAATCCTGGTAATCCAGGTGCGGCTGGAGCAGGTGCGGCTGCACCCAATCCTGCTTCTGGAGCACCAAGTCCACCTACTGGAGCGGCTGGCATCTCTAATCCCATGCCTTCTGCTGGATTTTCTTCGCCCATGCCTTTTTCTTCAGGAGGAGCTACTTCAACAATAAACTTGTATTTAAGTTTCGCTCCACAAGCATTACAATTGCCTTCACCATTAGCAATGTCTACATCTTTAGAGCCGCATTGTGGACAAATTGAACCCCAAGGTGATTTGTTTCCTGGTTCTGGAGTTTCGTCAATCGTTGGCTCGCCCAGTTCTGGAGTTGAGCCAGTAAGAGAACCCACGCCTAAATCAGCAGCTCCCCCAGCCATTCCGCCAATATTAGGGTCCATAGCAGCAGGAGCAGGAGCAGCTCCGCCAGCACCAGCAGCAGGAGCACCTGGAGCACCTGGAAGTCCTAGACCTTGTGCTACTTTAACAATATTCTTAAGTCTTGCTAGTTTTCTTAAATGTTTTGCTGAGTGGGACATAACCATGCCACCTGGCATTTCTACACCAAGACCTGGTGATTCAGGCATCATTTCCATATCGGGCATCATTTCTGGCATCAATGCCGGAGAGTTTATTTCCATCATTTGTCTGTCTTTGTCAACATAATCATCAATCTTCATATCTTCTGCTATCTCAGGCTTAAAAGTTTTTGTTGCTCTTGTGCTGACTTTGCCACAAACCATACCATCAGCAGAGACATTAATTTCTGTCAAAGCAAATGTTGTTGGGTCTACTTCATAGCCAGATTGTGAAAGCAAATCTACTGCAAAATCTCTGAACTTTTGATTGAAAGCGGCATCTTCCACTTTTGCACCAATGTCTTCAAGAGTGGCCATAATAGTTGTTGTGTGTATGGTTTCATCAATTACTTGAACATCAGATGTTCGAATTGATTTATTTAACACTTTAACAGCTGCCTCTTTGTATGAGCAGAACAGTTTAGCAGCAAGGGCAATTTTTTCTGTAGACAGATTTCTGTCGTTTGCCACATCAGCAAGCCATCCGACAATATTCTCATTGAGATTGTTAACAGAAGCTTTTCTTGTTGCTCTTTGCTTTGCTCTTGTTGCAGAAGCTGTAGCTTTTCTAGCTTGAGATATGCTTGCGGCAAGTTTGTCAATTGGCATGTCATTAACAGCTCCAACCATATCTTCAGGAGCTGCTCCTGTTTCTTCTCCGGCAATCGAGAGTCCTGTTACAGCCCCATTCATGCTGTCTTTGTCCATATCAGCTTCATCTGCTTCTAAAGCTTCTTTCATATCATCTTCTTTTGTTTCTTCAGCTGGAGCCATTTTATCAAGAAGCTCTGTAAGCTTTTCTACCGCTGTAGAGAAATTATCTTTGATAACATTAAGAGCAGAAATAATTTCTCCTTCAGTGGCTTCGGGTGCTGTTGTGTCAGCAATGTCTTCAATGGCTGTTTGCTCCATAGGAGCTTCTTCACCCATTTCAGGAAGTGCTGGCATAGCTTCAGGCATAGCTTCAGGCATGTCTGCTTGAGCAAACTTGCTCATGATTGCGTTGTATTCTCTAGTTGGAGTACCAAGTCTCGCAAGTTTGAGAAGCTTGGCAAAATCTTTACTTGACGCAGATTTAGTCAAAAATCCTAATACTTCTTCTGGTTTTGTAGATGTAGCTAAACAAGTTTTCGCCACAGCGTCCATCACTCCGCACATAATTTCTTTGCCTGGAACCACTGAGTGGCCAAAATTAGGATGAAGCATTTCTTCTAATTGTGTGTCACCAATATTCTTTTTAGCATCTTTAGCTAATTCTGTAACAATTCGAACCATGTCTTTAGTTCTTTTTTCACCAAGCATTTCGTTGAACACAGTAACATGCTCGCCATCTTTTCTTCTGGCGTTAAGTCTTTGTTGCATGGTTTCATCATTGTTACCTTTATGGCCTTTATCTAAAACATCTACAATTGCCACTTCTGTGTGCTCATGATGGTCGCCCACTTGCTTGTCAAGAACAATTAAAGCATCAATATCAGCTGCTGTTTTAACTACATTCGAAAAATCTTTAAGCAAATCTGCCGCCACTCTATAACCATCACCATTTTCCATAAGAGAAAGTTGGCTTTCTGTCAGATTGGGTGACCAGTTTGTTAAATGTCCATTGTGATAACCTTTAATTCCTTTATCTGTGGAAAGAACCACGCGGTTTCCACTTTGGTCATCGAGTTTAATGTCGATTGCTAAAGCAACTGTATTTTGCTTTTTCAGGTCTGATGCAATTTTTTTGAAATGGTCCATAATTTTTTTGTCTCCAGTAGAAGCTGATATTTTATTGTTCTGAGGTGTAAATGAAACCACCTCATTATTTAATTTTTCTGGAATGCCGCAAGCCTCTCTTAAATTATTCAAAGCTAGAGCAAATTTTCCAAACTTACTCAAATTGTTTTTGGAAGTCGGAATGATTTCTTCTTCATTTTTTGTTGAAGCCCAAACCATTCTTACATTGCTATTGCTAGCTGAAACTCCGCCGCCCAATGGCATTACCATTGGTTGCTGTGAAAAAGGAGCTATCATTTGTCCTACAGCTGGTGTGAAAGCCATTTGAGCAGCAGGTTGTGCTGGAGCTGGCTCTTGTGCAGGTGCGGCAGGTTGTGCTGGAGCTGGTTGTTGTGGTTGTGCTGGAATCATTGGTTGTCCAGCTTTTTGCCCAGCAGTTTCAATTCCATCATCAATCATGTCCTGCAAGGTGTTTTGCAATTCACCCATAGCTTTTGTTAACTTAGCTACATGAGTTAGGTCAATATTATCTTTTCTTGAGAACAAGTTGAGAACGGCCACTTCAAGGAAGTTGAGAGCAAGATTAACTAGGTCAAGAATATTTAAACTTCCACTTGGGTCAATTCCTAATCCTTGAAGCACCTTAACTACGGTGGCATTTTGTGCTCCAGCATTCCCAATAAGCTGTCCACCAACCAAAGTACCCGCTGTTTGAGCCACTTTAATTATGTCTCTGTTGAGATTTTGTAATTGCCTTAAAGCACACTCTACATCTCGTCTGCCAAAAATATCTTCGTTCATAGAGGCAGCTAATGTAATAGAAGAATTGAGAGATTGGGCAGATTTAATTGTTCTTTCAGCTTTTTGAAGTAATTCGTCTTGGTCATAAAGCTCTAAGATTTCGCATGATTCAAAAGCCCCGTCACCCACGCAAGATAATTCAATAAACTTAATTCCATAGTTGTATTCAAATGCTTTTTTGCCAGATGGATGCATTTTGCCTTTGTATTTCTTCAAGCAGTCACAGTAATCTCTTTCTGTAGTAGCTTTGTTTCCGCAGATAGAGCATTTGCCCTCTTCTACAGAGCACCCCATTGATACATCATGAATATAACCTTGTCTTACACCTCTAGCAATATCAGGATATGCATCTTCGTCAATAAAGAAAACACAGTAAACACATTTTTCTTCATCGTCCCATTCTGCATAGACAACCATACCTTTTGCTTCTTCAATGTTGTCATTTTTATGGTTAGTGTAAATTGGCACACCTTCAAATGTTTTATATGCGGGCATTTTTTTGCCTTGATAATCCACTTCTTTAACTAATTCGGATTCTTCAAAGTAGTCGCCATTTGCATTACAAACATCGGCATCAATAGCTCTTGCTCTCACCCAAAGTAAATTAGCACCATTTCTGGATTTCATTTCTTTGATGATATCAAAGTCTTTGTATTTTTCTAGCACCTCATCTGCATTGGCGTATAAGGATTGAAGACCAATTTTTGCTGCCTCTCTTATTGAAGAGGATGTTTTGACCATTGTGTTATTTGCTAGGGCTGACCTTTCTTTTTTATCAATCAAAGAACTGATAGAAATCATCCCTCCGCTTATGCCTCTTTTTATCATGCCTAAATTATATTTCGATGAAACTTTCCCTTATCCTTTGCCGTATAAATAATTAATGAATAATTCTGTGCGTTTAAAAGAAAATGATGGTAAGTATTCCATTATTAAAGAAGGTGGAAAACGAGCCCTTCGTGTTTTCATGAGTAAACAAGAGGCTTTGGATTACATCCAAACACACAATCTCACTTTGATTGAAGAAACAATGGATGTTGTTGTAAATGTTCCGCTTGTTCCTGAAAAATCTGAAGAGGTAAAATCAAGTTATGATTTACCCGCTGCTAAAGGTAAATGCTGTGGCGGAAACTGTGGTTGCAAAAAACCATCCCTCATTACTCGAATCATCAATTTCTTCAAGAAGCCAGATTAAACAGATTGTTGCCCACTGGGCGTATTATAATTACCAAGTAACTTTTGGACAGCTTGCTTAATAACCATAGCTACATCTTTAGGTTGCTTGGTAATTTCTTTATCTGTAAACCTCAAAATTGTCCAACCTTGTCTTGAGATAGAAACGTCTCTATTCTTATCAGATTGTATTTTTTGCGGATTATTGTGCCAGATTTCTCCATCAGCTTCTACAGCTAATTTTATTTGAGGAAATGCTCCATCTAAAATATATTCTTTGCCTGGTCCAGCCTCATATTGAGCATAAAATGCCAGAGGAGCACCAATCTGCATCACAATCTGATAAAGTTTCTTTTCTAAAGATGTGTAACCATGAATATTTTGTTTCTGCTTCACCTTAGCATGTTTTACTAACTTAATTGCGTCATAGTTCATTGGTTCTCCAATTGGATGCCAATTCCAAGGCTGTGCTGGTTCCAAATCTTCTGGAATTTCACCAACATGAGCCCTACCTGTGACAGCAGATTTTTGATTAAGGTCTCTATCTACTTCACTTATATACTCTCTTTCACTTAAAGATGCTAATGAAGTGCGATTGAATGAGATTTCATTCATTAGGTTTGCAGCAAACTTGTATTGTTTGTGAACTACCTCAGCTGTAGCTGGTGGAGCCGCTGGTGCAGGAGCTTCTATTCCAGCGGCCGCTGGAGGCTCACCACCCATTGCTCCTAAATCCATTCCACCTGGTGCGCCCATTGGCCCACCCATATCTCCGCCTAATGGAGCTCCACCTGGTGCGGCTCCTGCCCCAAATCCCTCTCCTGTCACTCCTCCAAAGCCTATGTTCATGTCTGTATTCATAACTTCTGAAGAGTTTACAAAGTTCATCCCTTGTTCAAATCTAAGTCTTTCCACTTCTTGGTCCCAATTTAAGCCAAACTCCTCAACAAGAGTTTCGGCAGAAATTACACCATTTTGTTGTGCTGTAACAAGCATCTGGAGAGTTCCTGTATTATCTTTAAGTCTTAATGGGTCAAAAATGATTGTTGGATAAATTAGCTCTTGCTGGCCACCTTCTCCTTCAGAATAGAAACCATTCCATTCGGCCACCTTTTTGAAGATTTTTTCTTGAATCCATTGAGCCACTTCTCTTCGCCAGGTTTCAAGTCTTTCATTCATGGCAAGCAAACCTACCTGGGCATTTCCGTAAGCTGGACCCTCACCATTAAGCAAAGCTTTGTTGACCATCAAGCCATCAAGAATTTCTTGATTCAATCCTTCTAGTTCATCTGCTACAGGAAGAACTTGGCCATTTGCCCCGATAAATTTATATTCAAAAGCATGAGGAACAACTAATGTAAGATTAGGGTCATTTGCTACAGCAGAAAGCTGGTCTTGCACTGAGTCAAGGTCCGCTTGTGAAGCTGGTCTTTCATTGTCACCCACCTGCACAATTTTAGTGGGAATAATGTGCCTTTCTGCAATTAGCCACTGTGCTTGTCTTAATTTATCTTTGTAAGCTAATGTAACAAATAGTGGCTTCACAATTGATGTGCCATAATCAGACCAATAATCTGAGCCATATTTGAAGTGATGAATACACATAGGGTCAAGAGGAATAGGCTGTTTAGCTCTAATTTTAGCTTTTACCACATCTGGTATTTGGTCAAACAAATCTCTTGGATTTCCTTCCATTACCACTTTTATTTCTCTATCATTTGGTAAGTAAGCATAAGATGGCTCCATAGATACAAATCCAGGAGTAATCATAACAGAATCAGGATTCAAAATAGAAATTGATTTCCAGCTTGCTCCTTGGTGCTCGCACAAATCACCAGTTTTAGGATTTATCATCCCTCCATGACAAACTGGGCAGTCAATTTCTGTAAGAACAAAAGCATCTCCATACAAATGATATGAATTAGAAATTAATGGAAGATATTTTTGAAAGTTTAATTTTTTTACTAATTTTTCAAAATAATCTTTCACCACTCCAGATTTACATTCTAACTTCCATCCATTAAACGGAAAGTTTGTGTAGAAGTTGATAGCTGCCGCCACTTTTGGCTCGTTATTTCGCCACCAGTTTGCCCAAAGATAAATTTCTTTTCTTGTGCTAGGTATTTGGAATGAAGATGGAGTGAGAAATGGTGAATAAAAGTTAGGAGCTGTTGTAGTGTTATTCAAAACATTTGAAGACATTTGAGCATATCTACCACCGCTTGGACCAAGCCCCTTAGCTGTTCTTAAATCCGCCCAATTTTTGTTTCCTGGTTCAGCATTTTGCTGTCTTGCAGAAGTTTTCTGAAATACATTTGCTGCCATAGATGTCATGACAGAAGTAAGAGATGGTATGTTTGAATCGTTAGGCAAAGTTTTTTACTCCTAATTTTGATTGTACATAGATTTTATGAAAAATTACCTTTTCAACCTAGTTTGTGTTCCAATCTGTGGTATTTATAAAATTATCACCGCCATTATTGTAAATAGGCATATCTTTGTTAATGTTTAGTAGACCATCAGAACCTTGACCTGTAGCTTTAATTCTTACTGGTTGTTTTACTTCATTCATGAGTTTTGGATTTTTTATTACATTATCTCTTTCAAGATTCAAAGCTTTTTCTAATCCCACTTCATCTGTTTCATTTACATCAGCTGAAGGAATTACGGGCGAATTTGTGAAATTGGTTTTATCTTTAGCTTGATAATATTGAGTTAAAGCATTTTGATTGTAAGTGTTAACATAGTCTTTGGCTAGTTTGTACCAAGACATTTTATTCACCCACAGCTTCTCGCAATTGTTGCTCTAATGTGTCAAGCTCATCTTCATCAAAAACTTCTCTGACAGTTTTGAGCATTTTTTCTAAAGCTTCGTCTGTAGCCAAAACTGTTGGTTTTTCTTTTGTATCTGTATTATTTTTCTTATGAGATGCTTCTAATTGCTCTTCCCAAGGTTTAGTTGTTACAGTTTCTGTAAGCTTTTCTTCTCTAATCATTCTCATATCTTGAGAATCTTGGTCAGACATAGGGAACTTAGTTCTTTGGCCTGGTTCAAGATTTGATGTAGTTTGTTCTACAGGCATTTTGTCATAAACATTCAATGCTTGCTCTTGTGTTATTACATGGTCGTTGAGCCATTTAACATAGTTGCAACCCACAGAGCCGTCTGGATTAAGCCTAGAGTCCACACAATAGTCTCTACAGCTTGAAATTGCCATAGGCACAGGATGTCCTGATTGAAAAATGCCCTTTGGACACATTTGATAGCCTTCGCCAATTTGTTGCTTGATTGTTACAAATGCTGTTCTAACATTTTGAGCAGGATTTGTTCGGGCAAAAATTTGATGTAATGCCTTAGATGCATCATCAAGTTCGCCTCTTATTACTTTAGAGCAAGAAGAAGCTAAAACTTCTCTAGTGTTTTCTCCATCAACATATTTTGCTAAAAAGTTAATTAATTTTGCTGCTCGATGTTGATACTCTACGATTGAATAAGATTGTATGTCATTCAGCTCATTTTCCAATTTAACAGCTTCATTTGAGGCGTTTCTTACATTTTGTAAATAATTGAAAGCTTTTCTAATTCCAGAATTAAGTATTTCTTTCTTAACTGATTCTAAGGAGTTCAACAGATTTTTGCCTGCTACTTTATTTTGTAAAAGATTTGAAGAGAAACCATCTGGGCATAGCTTGTAAAAACAATTTACAATTAAATCATCTTTTGCAAAATCATTTCTTGAAAGCGCTGAAGCTTCTTTTAATACCACCTCGTCTTTTAAAGCAGTTTTAATCAAAACAATAACATCGGTTCCAGCTAACTTTCTCATAATTTCACTTCATAATTTCTTTAAGAGCTTCTTCAGACATGCCTCTATCTTTAAGAACATTCTTAATTTTACTAATCATAGTTTTCACGCCAGAGCGGTCCGCCACCTCTTTGCCAAAGGCATTATTTTTGGAGTTCATTTTTTGTAAAGAGTTTAACCAGCAAATTGAGGCGATTAACTCAGCATTTGAACGCTTTGAATAATCTAAATCTAATCGTGGCCAATCTTCAGCTGTGTTAGGCAAAGTTTGTGCTTCTTTTTTGTGAGTTTTTCTGTGTTTTTTCTTGTTGTATTCTTTAACAATTTTCACAGCATTTGAGATTGTGTCTTCGTTCCATATTTTTTCTTTTAAAAGGTAACGCACAATTTCTCTTTTTTCAAGACCGTGGTCAAGAAGTTTACCCACTTTACCCATTAAAACCCTAAAAGGATTTCCACGAGCTTTTTTCTTATCTTGCTTTTTTTCTTGTGCAAATCTATTAAAATTAAAATTATTATTGCTCATTTTTTTATGCCCCTCTAAATCTTCAATTAATTTTTGTATTAAGCCTTTTGAGTTTGGGTATGGTTTTCCGCTTATCGGGTCTTTTGTGACTATACCCATTTGTGCATCAGGTACTTTAAATGCTCCTAAAATTTGACCCAATCTATCAGAATATTCTGGAGTTTGGCATCTACTTCTTAGGTTTTCAATTTGTACGCAAATAATTTTGGGGTCGTTTTCATCCATGCAATGATTTAAAACTTGAATAATTTCATCAATTGCCACGCCCCCCATTTGCGATACTTTAGTCATCCAGCTCTACACCGATACTATCAGCGAACTTAGCAATGATTGAGCTATTTTCGAGAGCTTTCATTGTTCGTGCTGCAATAGCCTCCTTATTTTGCCATTGGTCGATTCGCTCAGAAGGGTCTACACCTTTTCTTGAAATTTTAGCTTTTCTAGTGCTGTTTGATTCTCTCACCATTTCTCTCATGGCATCTTGAGCATCTGCATAAAAATCATCAAATGTGTTGAAATTGCCATTGTGAAGCGGGGTTTCATTAGCAAGCCTACTTACACCCAAACCTCTGTATGGTAATACATTTGCTTTTCTTAACTGACTTGCTTGTTCTCTTTCCCAATTTTGATGAGCCACAGCTTTCTTTTCAGCAGCTGTTCTTCTATCAAAAATCGCATCAGATTGTTTTTGAGATTGATTGAATGCATCGGATAAATCATCAAACTTGGGCTCCCAAATGGAAAACCCATTGTCAAGTAAACTTTCAGCATACTTGTTATTGTCAAAATTAATAGACCTGATGTTATCTTGGCCAAAAAGTTCTGATTTTTCACCAGTGAATCTTTGGCCATAACCTGCTCTTCTAATTCCACCTTCAGCTTCGTCGTAAAGAGCGGGCTTTGGAGCTTCGTATTCATGTTTAATAAGTCCAGCTTCTTTGAAACTTTTCAACCTATTTTCGTAAACGGATTTACTGCTTGATGCTTCTCTTAAAAGACCTTCAAACTCATCAGTAAATGTAATGTCGTGATTTTCAAAAAGAGCATCACTCACTGAAGTAGGCAGATTATTTAGTTCTGAAGCTTTTTTGAATATTGACATTTAATTAATTCACCTTTTTTCCGTTGTCGTAGTCAGCAGCTACCATTGGCCAGAAATCTTTATCTTGGTATCCAAGAACATTATTCCAGTAATCAATAAACTCTGATTTTGAATCTTGTGAAAGTTTTGCTTCTTTAATTAAAGATTTAACCAAAGATTGCTTTGTATTTTCAGAAACGTTTGTCGCCATCACTTCTCTTACTTCATTTGCTAAAGCTTCCACTTCTTTAGAAACCACTGGAGCACACATTGAATCTACGTATTCTTTTGGCATTCCTAGCGAAAAGGCTACTTTATTGAAAGCTTCTCGCTGTGCTTTGCTGAACTTAGTTGGTGATGTGAATGCCATAGCTGTCATAGCTCCGCCTTTTTTCTCTAGTGCATTTACAAAAGATTCAGGAGCCTTACCAGGCGGGAATGAATCAACTAATTGTTGCAATGCGTCTTGGCCTAAATTATCAAGTTGGCTTTTTGGCATTTCTTGCTCTAAACTTTGAGCCATTTTAACAATAGCTTCTCTTTGTGCCACTCTTTTTGCAATATGAGCTTCTTTAGTCATTTTTGTTTCAATAGCACTTGCAATTCTTTGTCGATTAGCCTTTCTTGCCGCTAAGATTGTGTTGACGAGAGCAGTATCACCAGCTGCTTGTGCTGCTTCAATAGCTTCAGCACTGATTTGGTTTGGATGTGTAAATGCAATTTTTCTCATAGCTTTATTTGTGTTTGCCTCTTTCATTCTGTGCTCAAGTTCGTCTTTGCCCTCTTTTTCGTACTCTTCTTCTTCTTTGGTATCTGCTTCACAATCTTCAGCATAATCATTCATGGCTTCAACCATTTCATCTTCTTCTTCTGCATAATCAGCATAATCGCTCATGCCTTCAGCCATTTCAGCCATCTTGAGAAGGTGTTTAATTTGCTCGTCTTGAGAACTTGCATACTTATTGTTTTGCATGTTTTGCTCTACAGAACTCCAATCAATTCCGCTAAACGAAATTTTAGAACCCATGTCTACGTTTGTGTTGTTAGGAAAAACTCTATCTGCCATATTTTACTCCAATAATTCTATTTTCTAAGATTATTTACTTTTACCTCTTATTAGTTTTATTTTCTGATTTTCTGGCAGGCAAAAATCTCCTACCTTGATATCATATTCTTTTGGTAAGTCAGAATGTCCTTCTAATACAAATTTTGTATTTGGATATTCTGCCCTACACGGTTTTTCTTGATGAGCATCAAGCTTACCTATGTTTTTAATTTCATAATTTTCATCCATAAAAAGCAATGAAATTGGGTAGTCTACATTTTTATTCCAGAAACTATGGTCATCTAAATGCTTAAAAATAAAAAAAGCACATTCATTATTAGCCAAAGGTTTTGAAAACATTAGTCCTTTGGCTAATTGCTCAGGGGTTTGGGCGATAAACCTAACGTTTAAATGCATATTTTTTAATCATGTAAGCGAGATTACTGCCTTTGAAAAAGTCCTCATCAAAATCACCTGTATCGTCACCAGAATAAGAAGCGGGCTCTATTGGTTTTTCTGGTTTTGGTTTATCAGATTGTGCTGGAGGGGTAATTTTAGGTTGAATTGGCATCATTGATTTCATGAAACCACCTTCTTGAAGCCTTCCACCTCTAATTCCCATAGCTTGCTGAAGTCTTTCTTGAACATTTTTTCTGGTAAGATTTTCTGCATCCTCTCCAACCAAATGATAAGGCTGTGACCTCAATTCATTTGCTCCTACATCAAATGTGTAAGGAAGTTTTCCGCCTCTGTAGATAGCTGATTGTACTTTTTCAATTACGTCTTGTTGCTCCTCATCAGATAACTCTGAAAACTTCTCGCCATATTCTTCGGAAGCTTTTTGCATGTAAGCTGCCATCATCATTGGAGTGGTGTGTTGGAAAAGACGATATTGTGTCATGTCTTTTGGTTTATGAATCACTTGTTTTGTTTCAGGGTCTACTTTTGAGCCTAAAACTTTTAATGTTTCAGAAATTAAATCAGATTGTTCTGCTTCGTCCTCTGTAAGATTTTTAATTCTTTTCATGATTACGTGCTCAACAATATCAATCTGGGAAAGTTTTGCCCTTCCTCCTTGTGGTCTATCTTTAATACCAGGCAAACTCACTTTCATAGCTTGTTTAGCATTAATGATAAGTTCAGATTTAATAATTGACTTGATTATGTCTTTGGTTAATTCTTGATTTTTTCCAGTGGCCCATTTTGGCAACTTATAAAAGTTTTGCTTGAAAATATAATCAATTATTTTGTTTAAGTCCAAAGCTTGTAATTGTCTATTTACTTCATCCTGTACTTCTCTAAGGCTAAACTCTTGTATTTGTCCTTTTTGACCAGGAATACGCTTTTGTGCCCCGTAGTTATCTTTAATAAACTTGAATGTGTCTGTGTAAAATTTATCAAAATCAGCTTGAGCTTTTGCAGAATCTTCGTCAACAAATTCTGAAACAAGATTTTGAATTTCTTGCTGACTCATGCCTTGTGTAATTAATGGTTTTACTTTTTCAATTACACTTGATGTAATTTCGCCAGATAATCTTTGTTTCAAGTCCTTGAATGCTGGGTAAAGCTTTCCAGCAATGAAGATGCTCAAAATGTCAGATTCTTCGTCTCTTAAAATTTTATTAAAAACGGCTTCAAGGGCGGTTTCTTTATCTTCTACATCACCCTGCGCCCCTTCTTCAAAAATTGCATTGAAGCTAGCTAGAGCACCTTCGTCTATTGTCCTCTCTTTGAACGTATCGCCTTTTTCAACACCAGACATTTCTAAAGAAGATTCACCTTTTGATTGTTGTTTTTGTTTTCTTTGCTCCACAAGTCTTGTAGCTGAACTTAAAGCTCCATTCAAAAGACCTTTAAGTGAAAAATCATTTGCATTTGCACCGTTGTACTTTTCCAATTGGTTCAAAGCACTTTCAATGAATTTAACAGGCATAAACTCACCCACTGCTTCAGAAATCTCTTCATTTTTTGCTTTAGAAATAACAAAAGCACTCATGATATTAAGATTTTTTTGTAATTCATTTCTTATGTCTTGAGTTTTGTATTCGTATTTACCAGGCTCTGACAGCAAGCTTCGAATTCTTTTATTAGGCAAATCAAGCATTTCATCAAACATACTATCGCTTTGAGCAATTTTAAGCATAGAGAAAAATATATCAGATGTTTTCTTACTGTTTGTGTCCTTATGTGCTTGCTTGGCAAGTAATTCTAAAACGCTTTTATTAAACATTATTCTCCTTTTTTGGCAATTCTTGAAAATGAACGAAAATCAAATTTATCAGATGTTCTGTTTTCTTTCAAACTATTTTTTGTTGAAAGATAGGCATCTCTAAGAGCAGTTCTTCCCCTTTCAGTAATTTTTACCGACCTGCCATATCCTGAAATCAAACCTTCTGCCTTCAAAGCTAAAACTGTATTTTCGTCAATTTCAGTAGGAACAGAGCAATACCTTTCGTTTGAATCTGTTACTGCTGTGACCACAAAATCTGTATTTTTATCAATATCTTGAAGAGCTGCAATCGTATTTATAGAATATCTTGTGTTGCTTTTGGCAGAAGCTGTAGTTTGAAGTAAAATTGATTGTAGCTCAGAAAGTTGAAATTCAGGCTGCATAGATTCTCCAAATGTAATTGGCATACTTTCTTGTTTATGAATTGGTACGATAGGCTGTGGCATAAATTATTTTTCTCCTTTGTTTTGTTTTTATCCTCTTGGCTTGAGATTTTTCCAATATTCTGGTCCTTGATTAACATCGTGAGCTTGGTCCCAAGTAAAGTAGTCAAGACTTCCATTCATTGAAGGTGAATTAACCATGTAAACAGGGTCTACATAAGCTGGACCAGGCGTGGGGTCTTCACCATGCATTTCACCTTCCATGTTAAGTTTTTCATCTGAATCTGTTTTAAGATTTCTATAATCTGGTAATCTATAATACAATTCTTTATAAAATTTTCTATCAAATTCATTGAAATCTTGTTCATTTCTTTGCCAAGTGTAAAACCTTGCCGATAGAGGCAATTCATCAATAGCTGAAAGATTATAAGGCCATGCAGCGGTTTTTACAAGTTGGTCTTGAAATAAATCGGCAAGCCTATAGCATCCATTTTGTTCTAACAAATCAATTGCTTTCAAAACATTTTTCAAAGTATGCTCACCCCAAAATATGGATTCCTGCTGTACATAGGGTCGGAAGATACACTCAACATATCATTTTGAGAATAATCATTTAACCCTGAATTAGTATATGGACCTTCATTAGTCACACCTCTTTCTGGATATTGTCCTTTGAGCATTCTATCCCAGTCAAGAGTGTATTCTAAATTAGTACCTTGTCCGCCAAGATTGTTTGGATTATTTTTTAAAGCTTCTAATTTACTTTCTAAACTAATGTTATTTTTTTTTGATTCAGGAGTAACAGCTGATGGCAAATCGTATAAAGGTTTTGGATTATTGAAAGAAGGGGAGGTTCCAGGCTGCCAAGCATCCATCAAGCCTGTGAAATAAGCATGCATGTCAATTCTTTCAGGGCTTTGCTTTTCTTGAATATATTTATCAATTCCATCTTCAGGCTCGTAAATTGGGTCGTAAGGACCAAGCCAAGGTCTTTTCAGTTTGTTTCCTGTGAGATTTAAAGGATTATTTTCAGCTTCATACTCTTTCACTGTAGGTAAAAATTGTTCAAGATGTGGAGGAGCTGTTTTTGGCCTGTAATAGCTTGAAGTTTTAGAAGCTAACTTATTGAAATCTATATCATCATTTCTTCTAAATTCATGAAGAAGCTCTTCTACTGTCTTAATTTTTTTTGGAATAGGATTTTCTTTAGGTTTTTCCTTCCCCAAATTTTTTATGTATTGTTCTTTATTTCTTATTTTCTTTTTCAAGTTAAGTTTTGTTCTTTCATCAAAGTCTAAAAGATATGGCTCGGCATCAAGCTCTAAATTATCATGAAAAGTTTCTAGCAAGCTTTCGATTGGTCTATCGAAAGAAAGTATGTCAGGTTTTCTATAGAATCCCATTAAGTCATCCATAGATGTGTCGCCAGAAAAATTGTTTACACCGTAGCCAGCATATCCACTTGGCCCTCCACGGAAATTTGGAGAACCACCTGGCGAAAACGGAGCATACTGACCACCTACACCACCATATTGACCAAGCCTGATACTCATCCTTGTTTTATTCTAAAAGTTTAGTGCTTTTACCTTAAGCCTCTGCCTGTATATGCCACCCTTGCTCTTGGTAAAGCTCTTGTCATCATCGTTTCTGCATCAGCTTCATAAATAACAGCCGAAACAGCATCTGGAATGTCATCTTTATAGCCTGATAGTGCTTCGATAATTTGCCTTCCATTTCTCCATTTTTTTTGGAGAAACATAAATTGGTCTTTTGCCTCAGGTATCTCATTTATTTCCATCCATTGGTCTCTTGAGTCTTTCACTCTGCCACCTGACATTTTATAAAATCTTATCCTCTTATCTCTAAAAGCTTCAAGCAGATTTAGATAAATTTTATCTTTATACTCTTTATTAAACACTCTCAGCACTACAGGAAGCCCCATTTGTTGAAGTTTATTTATAGTTTCCATTGAGCCCCATTGGTCAAAACTAATTTGTTTAAATCTGAACTTGTCATGAAGTTGCAAAAGATATTCTTCCACTTCTCTTACTGGCACTGGTTGTTTCATTTTTTTAGGAGCCCAAAAATGAATGTGAACAATATTAAAAGATTTTATCATTTTACCATTCAAATCTCTTATTCCAGTGGGCACTGCTTCACATACAGCTATGCAATAATAATCAGACCTATTTGCTGGGTCTACGTGGCAATAATATTCGCCAGAAGTTTCACGCTTTTCCATTCTTGATACTTGTGTTGAATTAACAAAAGCATAATCTACATCTTCTGGAGAAAGAAATGGATTCTGCGAGTTATTTCCAAACTCTGCACCAAATTGCATGTTGTACTCGATTGGGTCATTTTTTCTTTGTGCTTCTAACCAAAGTTTGTCAATGTTCGCATTTATTTGCCATGTGGGTATTTTTAATACCAAAGTCATGCTGTCTTCAAGTCTAGTATTATAGAGTGTAAATAGCTGGCCGAAAGGACCCTTAGGGTTGGACAAACAAATAATCTTTCCTTCTTTGCCAAATGTTGCAATAGAAGGTTTCAGTTCATCGTATAATTTTTTATCAATTCCAGAGTTTGGATTATCTCCAGCCATAGCAGCAAGCTCGTCTAGAATAATACACCAGCAGGTTTTACCAACCAAGCCAGATGCAGAGGACGAGCCGCATTTCAGAATAATTGTGCCATCAAGCTCGGCTAAACCTCTTGCTTTTCTTCTTTCGTTTTCTTCAATGTCTCTGTCGGTTAAAAATTTCATTTCTAAAGCATTGTCCACTCCAATGTATTTTTGAAAGAAAGGAGAAGATACAGCACCATTCTTCATAGGTGTAAAGATTGAGTCTTTTGCCTGGTCTTCATTTTTAGCCACGTTCAAAATTACCACTTCTTGAAAATCTGGCAAACCAAGTTTTTTTTGTGGATGCTTCATTGACAATAACCGATAAAGCTCATACAAAGCTATAGCAACAGTCATGAACGACTTAGAACCCCGTCTTCCAATAATCAAAACAAGCTCTTGAAATTTATTCCTTAATTTATTTTTGATTTGCAACTTTACTGCTTCATCAGGGATTTCATCTATTAAATCAATTTCAGATTGAAATAAATCTTGTGGCTCAGATTCAAGAATGTCTGTTAAAATTTTCTCAGATTCTTTATCAGCTGAAATTTTTATTTCATGATTTAATCTAGTTTGTTTAGTTTTTAAAGGACATCTTTCGCACTTTAAGCACCTTGAATTTAATGGCTTTAGTACGGATTGATAATTTTCTTCTTTTTCGATTTTTTCTGCACATTCATTTTCATTATCAACCACATACTTCCACACACAATCTGAGCAACCTACGGCTTCTTCTTTTTTGGACTCGTTAAACTCTAAGATTGTGTTTCCTTCCGAGCCAGCATAGAACAGTTTTAATGCTAGAATCTGCCAGGGATACGGTCTTAAATTAAGATAGTATGGATGAGTGATAAATGTTTCAATATCTACAAGCTTGTTCGGATTGTATTTAGATTGGTCTTTTGGCTCAGGAGGTGGAACTTCATATCTTGAGCTGTATTCTATCTCAATTTTATCACCGTCTAGTTGAGCAAAAATTTGTTCTAACTTTGCTGCATCTCGCAACATTTTCTCGCGTTGCTCAATAATTTGCTTTTGTTGTTTTTTCTTATCCATCTTATGAAATAGATTGCTTTAATGCTTTGGTTTTTTCTCTAATTATTCGTTTATCTTCATCATTTGTCATTAAATCATGCAATTCATGTAACACTTCAAAAACGTTTGGCAATCCAAGAGAGTTATCATCTCGTTTTTCTTTGATTAAGAGAAGCTTTCCTGTGAGTTTCTCAATCATCGAAGCTCTTTTCAAAATATCATCAGGAGATTTGGCTTTGATTCCTCTTACATCATTGATTTCCATCAGAATCATAGTTTCAGCTAACTCAAACTCTCTATATTTCCATCTGGAAACTTCATGCTCTCTGTCTTCATAATGAAGCAAGCCTGGAGTTTCAATTTTATTCAAGTCACAATGGTACTTTATATGTTGATTAACTTGAGTCCAATTTAGTTTTGCCAGAAAGTGTTTTTCAAAAAACTTAATAGTGGTGTTTATTTTTTGTCCGCAATCAATGTACACATGCTCTAATAAAGTTCTATGCGGAGAGTTGCAAATTGCACATTTTGGAGAATACAATTGAGGATATTCTATCCCAGAAACGTTGAGATTGTATGGAACTACTGGTTTTGCTTCTGCCTTTAAAGTGCTAAATAGAACTAAGCTATCTACATCATTTATTGTAACTAATTTTGTATCATCTAAAATTATGTTATCAATTACAGGCTCATTTGAAGATGTCATAAATAAGTTATACAGGCTAATTGTAAAAATTAACCTGTATATTGGAACTGCTTAGTATTAAAGACCAAGGTCTTTCTTAATTTGGGAATAAGGAGACGCTTCTTCGTATGCCAAAATAACATACTCATCAGGGAAGCCAAATTCAGAATAGTTTGAGCTTGCAAACTTATTGCTTGTTGAAATTACGGGCTTATAAGAAGCCTTTACTGTTTTACCATTGTGCTCAATTTGATATACTCCGTCATCTACTTTGGCCACTCGGCAATTTTTTCTAATTTTTCTAGCTCTGCAAACATTTTCAGCAAGCTCAGAAATAATAGATGGTTTCATAAATGCATGAAGTGTGGCATAGTGAACAGAATTAGTGTAAGCTGTGTCGGCAATTTTTTGGAATGTATCCAATTCTTTCTTTGAAAGTTTCATCAGAGGGTTTTCTCCTTGAGTCATAATCTTGACGAACTTAGTAGGGCCTTTGGCCTCAAGCACTCTTTCAAACTTGTGTGAAAGGTCAGAATATTTCTTAGGCAAAGTTTCTTCTGCTTCTACCTCTTCGGTTTCTTCAATCTCTTCATCCTTGCTCGCCATTTTAAGAGCTTCCTTAATTAGGTTTTGCTTGTATCCTTCAGAAACTAAAATTTCTTCAATTTCAGAATGATTGTAAGCGTTTCTCTCTAAAAGCGGGGCGATTCTTGATTGAATAGTGCGGAATTGAAGTTTGTCGTTGGTGTTGTTGGAATTTGTCCAATTGTAAAAAATTTCACTGTCTTTTTTTTGCATGAGAACCCTCTAGAACACTTCTAAAAATAGAAGCACAAAACTATAGTAATAATGAAACGCATTTTTTATAACCGTTTTTCTAAATTTTCTTTCAAAATTTTTATTGCCTTATTTAATCTTTTACTTACTGCGGCTTGTGAAACATTTAAAATTACAGCACATTCAGATTGTGTGAATTGTTTGAAGTAAATTAAATCTATAATTTGTTGAAGTTTTTCGGGCAAATTATCAATCTCTTCCCTTAGCTCTGTATGTTCTTCAAAAATGCTACAATTTTCGCAAGGCTCGTAAAAATCATGCTCATCTAAAGGCACTATTGTTACATTTTCAGTGTATTTAGATTTAACTTTTGCAATCATGTAAGATTGTATTCTAGTCTCCAAAAAGTAGGAAAAAAAACTTTTGTTCTTGTCATATTTTTCACAAAGTTCTTTGAGGATGAAAATGCTTTCAGACATCAAATCATCCTTTTCTACAGATTTATATCTATTGCAAACTCTTGAGGCGGTTGCTGAAATAATTGGTCTATAAAAATCATAAAGCTCACTGAGAGCCTCTGAGTCATTTTGTTTTACTTTTTCAACTAAGTAATCTATATGGACGTAATCATTAGAGAGCATTTTCTTTAAACTTATAAAATAGCTTTATCATTTCTACTTTCGGATTAGAACCCTCTCTAACATTCTTTAAGCACACATCAAAATACCCCACACAATCTAGCACACAATCTGAATTAATGAGATTTAATTTTTCTTTTATTTTATTAAATCTAAATTCATTGTTTACCACTGAGTCACTGTAGAGTTTCTTGTGAGAATAAAAATTACTTGCCCCAGTTTGTATCACTTCAAGATAGTCCTTGGAAGTTTCGCGTATTCTGTTAAAATAGTCTTCGAAGTTTTTATCGTTTATGTATTTAATTTGCTCCAAGCATTTTATGTTGCCGCTCCATAACAAATCCGTAAACCTCCAAATGTCAAAATATGACTCAAACACTTGTTGATAAATATTTATGTCTCCGATTTCGTATAAGTCAGAAATTAAACATAAATCAAACCACTCATAATTTTGCTTAGAACCTTTGTACTTTAAGCTATTTTTTTTGAATGGCAATGAATTCAAATTAGTCTTGAACATTGGAAAAACTTTTTTAAAAGAATCAAAATCTGTTGTTGGAATAGGTTCAAAACTTAATAATTGAGCCTTCTGCTTAATTTTTTTAATGTAATCAAGTCTTTGGTCAATATTTTTGTCCATGAAACATAAAATAAACTTATCCAAATTTTGCTGCTCTAAAGTTTCTTTATCTGGGTCAAAAAATACATAGTAATCCACATTTCCAAAAAGTGAAAACGGATTAATTTTCTCTGGGTTAATTTCAATCTTTTTACCCTCTGTCAGCTCGTAAAGCTTCTCAAGAATAAAAAAAGATTCTCCTTCTAAAATGTAGTTGGACATAGTAATATTAATGTGCTACCGTGAGTGAGTTTACAAATATAGAAACTATCACTCATTTCTATAAAATCAAGATTCACCCAAGATGATTGAAGAGATTCTAAGCAATCCAAGAAGTATTTTGAGTTGTAAGCCGAAGTAGCATCACCTGTGCATTCTTCGGTTACCACGTTTTCTTTAGCGGCTAGATTATTTTCTTTTGATTCTAAATTAAGCTTTCCATCTTTAATGTTGAAATTAACAGATGATTCATTAAATACGCCATTGAAAAACTTCAGAGTTTTAGATAACTCATAAACTGATGCTTTAATTTTAGCATTAGAATCTTTTTTAATCCAGTCCCTAACTTGGTCGGGAAATGTTGAATTACTTTGTTCAACGAAAAATGTGAGCTTGCACTTGTCAGATTCAAACAAAACAGAGCGTTTATTGAACGAGCATTTATTAAATAATTGCTCGTGAAAAACATTTTTCAAAATAGCTGGAGCTTTTTTGGGCAAAAATATCTCCATTGCAGAGCTTGATGTAATTGGCAAACTAGATGAGTAAAATGAAGGACCATTTGTGCTTTGAATATTGAATGCGTTTATGTCAATCTCACAATGAATTGCTGTTAAAGGATGGTCTTGAAAATTATTTGAGCAAAATTTGGAAGCAAAATTAAGTTTTGAAATAATTTCATGAGAATTTTCAACATCAAAGTAAACTACATACTCGCCAATTTGACCCAAATCAACTTCTGCTTCTACCACTTGAAGAGCCATTTTTGATTTTTTATCAGAGGTGGAAACAAGACAAGATTTTTTGTCTTTGTCATAAACTAAAATGATACTGTCGGCTGAAACATACTTTACAAACTCAAGAAGAGTAGATGTTTTAATACAAAAATCACAATCTTCGTCGGCAGAAATTACCGAAATTATTTCTTCATAAAAAGTAAAAGAACCCTTAGCAGACAGTGTTAAATTCGAATCGCTAAAAGACAAACTGACAACAGATTCAGAAGTTTTCTTTTCACAAGCATCAAAGCATCTTGATAGGGCCACTCTTAGTAAATCTGTGGATAAAATTGCTTTCATACATATTTATACGTTCAAACCACTGAAAGATTTGTAGTAAATCCTATAAGGGTTTCAACAAAGAAAGATGTTCCAAAAGCTGTTCCAATAGATGAAAATCCTAAATTTATCTGAGAGTGAGTTTCTAGATAGTATTGATAAGTTTCGCTCGATTTTTTTCTAATTCTCATCAACGCATTATCCACAGTTTTTGGTTTCACTTGAAGTGCATCAGCTATGTCTTTATAAGAAGAGGAATATGCGTATTGACCAAAAATAGACATTTCAAGTTTTGTCAATCTTTCTGAAATCATTTCTAAATTGGTACTAAACTCTTCTTGAATTATGTACTGATTGAGCAAGTCGCTGTTTGGGTCAGGAATATAATCAGCATAAGTTTGTATACCATCATCATCGCTTTGTGAAACAGGAGCACTTAAGCTTACAGCCTCATTTTGTAACCTAAACTTCTGAGTATTTGCGTGTGACATTGCTGTAATCAAATGCCTTTTTACACACAAACTCAAACTAAAATTTTTGAAAGACATTCCAGCATCTGAGTCAAAATCCTTAACCGCCTTCCAAACGCCAAGTCTACATTCCTGAATTACGTCTTGCTCATCGCTTCCAACAATGTAAAACTTATGAGCAATTTTTTTTATTTCTGGGTCTAAGATTTTAAGAATTTCATCAAAAGATTTTTGGCAACCCTCTTTTGCTTTTCTGGCTAATGTAGTTAAAATGTGCTCATTATCTTGCATTAGGTTAATTTTACAGAAAAAAAACCTAATTTACATCTTACTTATAGCTTTTAGTACGTTTATTTTAGAAATAAGTTTTATATTTTGAAGTATTTTGAAATCTTTTAAAATATCTGTGACACAATCTGCTATCAAAAGCATTTTTTTGCCATCGTAAGGCACACTATTTTTGTCTACCAATCTTTGAGTAATTAAATCAGCTAAGTAATCAGCATACTTATTCATCAATGAACCTGGGTCAATAGAGTTGTTGAATAATTCGTCTAAAAGCTGGATAGCTTTTACTGCTTGTTTATCACAAATTAATTCAGTGAGTAGCTTAAAATTGTTTATACTTGTTGTTCCAACAATTTGGCCTACAGCCTCAGGATTATCAAATACAGAGGCACATTGCTCAAAAATGTTTATGGCTGTTCTAGCAGAGCCATCAGCAAATGAAATTATCATTTGTGCCGATTCATCGTTGAAATTAATGTTTTCACCGTTACAGACGTTGCTTAAAATTTTAATTAAAGCTTTATCAGACAGCTTAATAAATGGCATTATCTGGCATCTGGAACGAATTGCTGGTAACACTTTATTGATTTCCGTGGTGCAGAAGAAAAACTTTACATGTTTTGGCGGCTCTTCAACAGTTTTAAGCAAAGCATTTTGAGACTGTGTAGTTAGCATATGACATTCATCCAATATAATAAACTTGTACTCAGATTGTATTGGAATTGTGTTAACTACATCAGAAACAATAGTCCTAATATCATCTACACCATTATTGACAGCACAGTTTATCTCTACATAATCAGGATGACTTCCAGAAATTGCTAAATGTTTATTTTTTTCATCTAAATACTCAGCCATACACAATCTGGCGGCAGAAGTTTTTCCAGTGCCTGGAGGGCCAAAAAATAAATAAGCATGATGACTAAGGCTGTCTTTCGACAGCCCTTTATTATATTTGCTTTGAATCAAATTATCAAAAGATTGTGGGCGATATTTGTTATATAGACTCATCCTCTTCCTCTAAACCAAAAATAATAGTTTCGTCGCCAAGCAGTTCCGGTAGGTGACTGTTTTTTCGCCAATCTTTTGCATGACCAAGGTCATCTAAAGTATTAAGAATTCTAGAAAACTCATGGACATCCTTTCTTCTAATTTTTCCATCCATTTTAGGATGACAAGAATAAAGAGCGTCAAGCATAATCCATTCTAACAGTGAGCCTTCACATTTTTGATAGAAATCATAAGTCATTGCTATACAATAGAGCTTCGCATCCTCTTGGGAATCTTGTGTGTGCTTTACCCATTCATTTTTAAGCCCTAAAACTTCATAGGTGAAGTTGTCATTTAAATCACCACCCTTATAGGCAAAAAAGATTTTTGTTAAATCAATGTAGCCAACAAGATTTATGTACTTTGCTTTTAATTTTTTAGCAATTTCTGAAAGCTCTTTTGATTCAGAGTATGTCACAGATTTTCCCATTAGATGTTTTCCTCCCCGTATCGAATCATTTTTTCTGGCACATCTACTTTGTCCAAGATATCTCTTTCAGCTGTCAAGTTTCTTATCACTGCGTCAGTTTCTGTGAACTTTTCAGGGTATCTTGCTTTTAACTTAGCAATATTAATTTGTTTAATAGATTGCTCAAGCTCAGCAGGGTCTCTGTCCATAAGTTCAGCTAATGTAGAGATACATAAGGCTAAATACCAAAACACGTCACCGCATTCTTCTGCTAAATTGACTAAATCAAGCTCTTTGCCATAAACTATATGTTTTTTGAGCTGGTCCATGAGTTCACCAGCTTCTGTGACAATTCCCATCAGGGAATGCTCAAGACGCATTATGTTTGGTTGCTCGTTTCGTTTGGCAATTATCTCATATTGCTCTGGAGAAGGGTCCGTTCGTAATGCTAATTCAATGTAATTATCCATCAATTATCTTTACGATTTCTGCTGTTTAAAATTGTTTGGTTTTTTATTATTTCTTCTTCGTCTTCGATTTCTTTTTGGCATATCTGATTTCTTAGTTTCCTGAAAATCTTCTAAAGATATTTCTTTAGAATCTACTGGAACTAACATTTTGACAGGCTCCTCTCTTGAGCGAAGTAAGATGGCTAATTCTATCATTTGTTTGCTTGTAAGCGGGTCTCTAGCTCCAACAATCTCACGAACATTTTTTTCTTCAAGAACTACTTTAAAGACATAAGCTTCCTCCACGTCTTGAAGCAAAAGCTGCAATGTATGTTTATTCTCCTCTTCTTCGTGCTCATGAAGAGCATCTAGAATTCTTACAACTTTTGCTTCATATTCTGTGGTCATAATTTTATTTTACAATATTTTAGGCTTCACAGCTTTCGCAATTAAGCAGATTTCTGGCCAGTTCTTGACTAGGATTAGTTCCTCTTTGATAATAGAGAGTTTTAACACCAGATTCCCAAGCAAACAACATCAATTCATTAACATCCTTTACAGGAGTGTCAGGATGAATCATCAAATTGAGGCTTTGGCTTTGGTCAATGTACTTTTGTCTAGCAGCAGCTTGTATCACGATTTCTTTTTGTGAAATTTCACCAAAGGTCTTGAAAACCATCTTTTCATGCTCACTCAGAAAGTCCAGATGCTGTACGGAGCCGCCATGCACCATAATTGATTTCCAAGTTTTAGCATCATCTCTACCGTAATTTTCTAAAACATTTTTAAGATAGGGGTTTTTATAGGTAAATTTACCCTTGGCCAAATCTTTGACAAAATAATTAGAGTTTAGAGGCTCTATACTTGGCGAAACCTGTCCAAGAATGAAAGATGATGACGTAGTAGGAGCGATTGCAAGAAGTGTTGCATTTCTTAAACCGTACCCTTTTAGGATAGGAGCTTCGCCGTACAACTCAGCCAATTTCTTGGATGCCACAATACTTTTTTGTTCTATTAGCTTCCAAATCTGAGCATTTTTAATTTTTGCTTCAGTAGACTCAAAGGCAATTGATTTAGATTGTAAATACGAATGCCATCCAAGACCACCGCCGCCTAATGCCCTATGATTTTTGGCAAAGTTATGTGCTTTTTTCATAAATGGCAAATCTTTAGTCTTTTCAATGTATTCTTCCATGACAGCATCTAAGAAATAAGTAAGTATTTCCACAGCATCGGTATCCTTCCACTCTTCGAAAAATAGAAGATTCATAGATGATAAATCGCAAACAAATGAGTTGTTTATATCAGACGGTAAACAAATTTCGGAGCAAAGATTAGAAGCATGTATTTTCAATCCTTTATCTCTATACCAAAGAGGTGCATTTTTATTTACAGTATCCGTCCAGAAGATGTAAGGATACCCAGTCTCAAATCGTTTTTTAATAATTCTTGCCCAAATCTTCCTCTTATCTTTGTCACCTGATTTCATTTGCTCCATCCAGCTATCAGAAATGGTCACGCCAATACTCATGTCTTGAATCGCGTTTCCATTTTCTCTAATCTCTAAGAATTCCATGATGTCAGGCCCTTCTACTGGGTAGTAAGCGGCAAATGAACCTCTCCTAACGTTAGACTGGCTGACAATCCGTGTGGTTGTATCAAACATTTGCATGAAATGCACAGCTCCGAAAGATTTACCTCCAGCAGAAATGTCACTACCTCGGCCTCGTAAGGCTCCGAAGTAAGCTGAGGTTCCTGCTCCATGTTTAGTCATCATGCCTGTTTCACCATTGCAATATAAAATGTCGTCCATAGAATCATCCACAAACTGACCATTGCAACTGATTGGCAAGCCTCTTGTTTCACCAAAATTACTCCACACTGGAGACGCCAATGAATAATACCCTCTGGCAAGATAGTCTAAAAACTTTTCTTTAAACCCATCTATCTTGTGTAGGTATTTTGCAGCAGCATTTGAAATTACTTCAATTCTTTCTTCGGGCGTTACACCTTCTCGCAGATAACCTCGTGCCAAAAACACACGCGAATCCTCATTTAACCATTCAATATTTCTCATTAGAATAAATCCTCAACATCATAACTCTTATTTCCTTTAGAATAATTGACAGGTCTGGCATAGAAAAAGTCTGTATTTGTGTTACCTAGTACATCCTCATTAAACCATTCAGTTTCAGAAAGTAATTTCTGGTCAATATCTTCAAAAATTTGCTTGAAACCAATTCCAGCTAAAGATTGGTTGATTCTATCCTTGACAAAAACTTTGAGATGCTCTTTTGAAAGTTTTTCGCCTTCATAATCACCCAAAATCCAATCAATTATTTTTGCTTCACACTCGAAAGCCTCCTGAGCCTCGTCTAAAATCCTTTTTTCAAGCTCTTCGTCAAATAGCTCAGGATATTCTCCTCTAAGAGTATTGATAAGCTTAGTTCCAACAAGAGCATGCACAGTTTCTTCTTTAGCGGTATATGCCACTTGTTGAGCCGTATCCTTGAGAACATTTTTGTACCGATTGAACCAATTAATTACATAAAATTGAGAAAAAAGCGATACGTTTTCAACGAACAATGTGAAAAGAACTAAAGCGTACAGATATTGTTTTTTAGAATTTTCATAATACCTGTGTGTGTATTTGCGAAGATACTTTACTCTGCCTTTTATGATATCCAGTTTTAAGTTTTCTTCAAAAACATCATCAAGATTCAGAACGTTGAGTAGTTTTTCATAAGCAATGTTATGAATTACCTCTACATGGCTCATAACAACACCTAAATCATTGATGCTTGGGTGGGGAAAATTATCTCCCACTTTTGACCAAAACTTTTTTACAGCCACTTCAATCTGGGCGATTGCCGAAAGGTCATTTTTAATCACCTCTCTTTCAGCATCTGTAAATGTTACTAGGTAGTCATGCAAGTCGCTCTGGAAATTAAATTCTTTTGCTGTCCAATGGCCCTCTTCCATTACGTCGATAAAATCCTGTGTCCAAGGATACAAATTTGGTTTTCTTGATAATTGTTCTTCAAAAAGCATTTTTATTATTCTCCATTCGTCTGGCACAGATTGTGTTTTTGAGTGTTTTTTTATTCATTTTATACTTAATTATACTCTCCATCTATGCTGTAAATTCTGTATTTGTTGAAATTTCCACAACTTTCACAACGCTCCCAAAAGAGTGTTTCGTGGCCTTTTCCACAAACTTCACAGAACAAAAAAGCTGCTACAGTAAATCGCTTTACATGTCGGCAGCAAACGTGTTCATAACGCAAGGCTATCTTGTTTTTTTTAATAAACTTGATAAGCCTTTTTCTTATTTTATCTTCTTGTAATGGGTATATTTCGCCTACGGATTTTACTCTATTTTCAATTAAATTTTGAATAATTTTTCGTTCCAAAACAGGCAAATTTTGCTCATTATTTTCATTCACAATTTCTTGTGATTTTGGAGCAAACTTTTCAATTATTTGTTGAATTAAAGGGCGTTCTTGATTGGTATTCCGAAAATTCTTGTGCATACACCCTTAGTTTTTTTATTTGCAATAATGGCCTCATATTCTGATTGTCTACAAACTAAAACAGCTCCATTTGTTCTACTTTCAGCCTCACTTGCAGCAAGTCTAAAAGCCTTCATAACAATTGAAAGAGCCTTTGGCCCAACAGACAAAATTCGCACATACTCATTCTTGCCAAGCACATGCAAAATAGCTCTTGATAAAGCTACAGGGTCTGTGGGTTTTTTCTCAGGTTTTTCAGGGTCATAATCTCCACCCCGAACCCTAAGTGTGTTGGGGTCATCGGGGAAGATAAATCGTTCATCGGTTGCTGAAGGATTTTCAGCTAAAACAGTTTTTTCAGTCATTTCCATATCCATAAATACTAATGGTCTCCTTTAAGGATTCCATTTCAGTTTCCCATTGTTCTTTTGTACATTTATATTTCTCTGGTTTGTAAGCTAAATCAGTTTTTTCTCCATTTAAAATTTGCTCAATTACACTTTTTTGCAAATCAGTAAGATTTAAAAGATGAAGCTTATTCAATAAACTGTCTTTTTCTTCTACCACTTCATATAAATCAAGCTCTTCGTCATTTTCTGAAATAGATGTAGAGGTAATTTTTGGAGAGATAGTTGATATTTCTGGATACATTTCATTAAACTTATTAAATAATAAGCTTGTGTGTTTAGAAATAAAATGTGCTTTTAAAAGCTCAGTGATTTTTTTAGGGTCGTTGTTTGTTTTCGCCACTTTAAAATTAGCACATAATGGGCAAGAAGATAAACTTTCAATATCAATATCCATTTCTTCTAGATATTGCCATAATAAATTAGAGTGACAAGTAATTAAATGTGTTGAAATTGGATTAACCCAGTCTTCGCATATTGGGCATTGTTTAGTAACGTTTCTTTTAGCCGCCTGGTCTGACTTTACCATATTTATGTAATTATGATAAAGCGAGCCAATAAAATAGTTTTTGAACTCACCAGAGCCTTCGTACCTTGATTTCGAGCGTTGGTTTCTGGGTTTCCAGCCTAACAAAACAGTGGCAAATACTCGCAAATAGTCTGCCACAAAATCTTCTTGAGAGTCAAAAAGATAGTAATATTGGTCGTACCAATTGTGATAAAAATCCAAAGGGTTGTATAGATTGGTTATTTTTTTATAAGCCCACTCTATTTCATTTTTGTCACTACCTTTAGATACTTTTTGATAATTTAAAACAGCTTCTTCAAGCCTTAATTGTATTTCTGAATTTATTAAATCTCCTTTCATAGAAAAATCCTTTTAGCTCTATGGTCTGCGGATGGAGACGAACTACATTTATATACGCTAAAAATTATTCAGAAATTCGAAAATCTATAATATTTAAATAAAATTTTGGCCCAAAGCCACGGTTTTCTTTACCAAAAGAGAATAAAACATCAATTTTTTTATCAACATAATCTCCAACATAATCTGATGCTTTATGCCATAAAAGTGCAGAAAACTTTTTATACTTCACCCTTTCATGATAAAGCGTAAACTTTAAGTGTTTATCAGACGATAATAATTTTTGGTCTTGAACTGTTAAATTTTTTACCCAAAATACAGGTTCTGGGTGTCCTGAGCCAAAAGGAGCCAGCCCTTGCAAAGAATCAAATGTATTATCGTTTATTTCACCTGGCACAATTCTGGAGTCAGCAATGAATACTTTTTTCCCAGCAATAAATTCAGGATTTAACTCAGGTAAAATTTCGCAAATCGCTTGCCTAAAACTTAAAAGATTATTTTCTGGTACTTCCATGCCTGCGGCAAAAGCATGTCCCCCGACAATTGGTGAGCCGTCAAGCTTCTTGGAATAAAATTCTAAAGCTTTAGGGTGTTTTAATATTTTAAGAATGTTTACTGTTTTGGTAGAGCGACAAGAGCCTTTTGCCTTTCCTTCATCGTTCAAAGCCAAAACTATTGCAGGTCTATGATACCTTTCTGCAAGTTTTCCAGCCATAAGCCCAATAAGGCCTGAGTGCCAAGATTTGGCCCAGCAAACAATAGCTGGCATTTCGTGAAGCTTTTCAGCCTCAACAAGAGAAATTGCTTCTTGATACATGTGCTCTTGTTTAGATTGTCTTCTTTTGTTTGCGGCATCTAATTGGCTGGCTAAAAATTTAGCTCGCTGTTGATTTTTTTCAAGCATAAGCTCCACTGCAATCATAGGGTCTGACAATCTGCCAATTGCATTCATTCTTGGCCCTAAACCGAACCCAATTGTTGTGGTATCCACATCTTTAGTACCAACTATTTTTAATAATTCTTGAATACCTGGCTTATTTGAATTAGAAAGCACCTGGCAACCTTTGTGAACTAAAACTCTATTTTCATCCATCATTGGAGCCACATCAGCCACTGTTCCTAGTGCTACATATTCAATTGTTTCTGCAATAATTTTATTTAAATCAAAATTCAATGCCTTGCCGAGAGCAAGCATTAATTTAAACGCTACAGTGGCTCCACAGAGGCCAGCAAACCCATATTCTGAATCTATCCTTGAAGGATTTACTACAGCTACACAATCTGGTATTCTGCCATCTTCAGATGCTGAGTGGTGGTCTGTAATAATTACATCAATATTTTGCTCTTTAGCATATTCAGCAGTATCAAAAGCTACAATCCCGCAGTCAACACTCAATAACAGTGATGCTTTTTCTTTTAGACATTCATCAACAGAGTGCCGCTTAATATCATAGCCATCATCGAACCTATTTGGCACTTTGTAAATAAACTTTGCTCCAAACATTTCAAAACAAGTAACTATAACGGAGGTAGAAGTGATACCATCTACATCGTAATCGCCCCAAATAAAAATCTTTTCTTTATTTTCTATTGCTTGCTTGAGTCTAGCTACAGCTTTGTCGCAATCAGGAAGCTTAGAAGGACTTCTGATTAATTTTGGAGGTTTTTCCATAAACACAGTGGCTTTTTCTTTATCATCAAAACCTCTGCCAACTAAAACATTAGCGATTGGCTTAGGAATTTCGCATTCATCTGCTAATTCAGCAGCAACATCTCTGTCCACATCTATCAGAATCCATTCTTTTGAAATCATAATTTAATATACAGCTCCTCATCAGAGTTTGTTATCTCTGAATTAATAATTTTCATTGTTTCTTCATCTAAATCATCAGGGTCAAGATTATCAGGAAGCTCTACTACGTTAGCAAAAATGTTATTTTGCCTCACCCTATCCATTGTTTTATTAGTAGCATTTTTTCCTGCGTCATCTCCATCAAGCATAATTAGAACCTTGTTACAGTATCTGAAAATTAATTCGCATTGTGTTTCAGTTAAACTAGTACCTGAAAGAGCTACCACATTATCAAATCCCAGCTGTGAGAGCCTCATTACGTCAAAGTAACCCTCAACAATTATACAATAGCCTTTTTCAAAAATGCTTTTCTTAGCACGATGTAAATTAAAAAGATGGTTGGCTTTTTGATAAGGAGTATTTACCCACTTTGTAACTTTCCATTTCAAGAACCTGTCAAGTCCTTGTAAATTAGATGTTTTCAGCTGATAATAATCTTTTACGGTGGTGGAATAATAATCTACTTTTCTTCCGGCGAATCCAATCCAATTTCCGTAAGTGTCATGAATTGGAAGTACAATTCTTCCATTCAATAAATCAAAATCATACCCAGCATAAGCTGGGCAAAAACCTACCTGAAATCTTACTAAAGTATCAGGTAGGAAATTTCTGTCCTCAAGCACTGTTTTAGCATTTGAGGACAGAGTTAGTTCTCTCTGGAATTGTTCAATCTGAGCTATCATCGAAATCTACTTCTTCAGTATAGCCAATCAACTCAGCAGGTGTTTCAAAAACACTTTCTTTTTCAAGTTTGTCAAGCATTTCGCTTACCATTTTGTCATCGAACTTAATCTTTCGACAAATGAATTCGAATGCCGTATTTGATTGGTCATTTCTTGTACGCTTTGTAGGTGCTGGAGTTTCCATTAACAATTTAATGAATTCTTTTGTATCACCTGACTCAATAATTTCACCGTCTTCAGTGATATATTGATAACGTTTTTTGCTTTTAGCTCCCACTTCTTTAATCAACTCAACATTTCTTGCTTTGGCTCTCATTAAAAAGTCAACAACAGGATTTGAGTCTTCTTCTGTGAAGTAGATTGGAAAAATTACCTTAGTATTAGGAGCGGCATAACGAATCTTATGCATTGTAAGCTCCGTCTTCCCTCCAATTACTTGTTTGTCAGCATTATAAATAGCTCCAGCAGCACCGCCAATCTTTTTGAAAGTGAATCTATAGTGGTCATAGAAGTATAAACCTTCTCCACCTGTAGCTTTCTTTACAAAAGTATTTGGCATAGCTCCTGACCCAATTCTAAACTGGTTTATCAAGATTACGTTTGTATTGTATTCTCCAGTTAAGTATGTGAGTTTTTTCGCGAGCTCGCCTACTAGCACAGCATGTGCACCAATTTTACGAGCATCATTGAAGCTTTTTTCTAAGCTGTCATTGGGAATCAATGCTGTTACAGAATCAACAATAATCAATCCGTATAAGCCCGATTCTACCATTGCACAAACAGTGTCACAGATATCTTCTCCTGAGCCTAAATTAGGAATCATTTCGAAGAGTTCTGGGTCTCTAGTAATTACCCCGATTTGGTTGGCTCTCTTTTCATAGAAAGAATTTTCTACGTTAAAGAAAGCCACCTTCATGCCTTTTTTCTGGGCTTGTGCCGCTGTTTTCAAGGCAACATATGTTTTTCCAGAACCACTTTCACCAATAAGCTCGATTAGATTGCCCATAACAAAACCAGGCAAGTCGCCCATTTCACACTCAATCTCAGTAATCCCAAGAGGAATGTAGTCTTTGTGTCTAGCATCAAAACCGTCTCCCTTAACAATTTTGTCAAGAGAGCCAATAGACTTTAGCTTTATTTCTAAAAGCTTTTGTCGTTCTTCTTTGCTTAAAGGTTGCTTTGCCATTAGAAGTCCCAGTTAACGTCTGAAATGTCAAGATTATCAGTAGCGTCTGATTTAGTTGAAGTAGTTTCTTCTGCTTCATCTTCTTCAGTATGAGACTGAGAAGAAGTGCTTGAAGATGTGTTTTCTTCTTCAACAAGTGGAGTGAATTTGAAGATTCTTCGAATATCGTGACCGTATTCGTAATAATCTCGCCACTCTGGCATTTCAGGGCATACTTCTCTCTCGGCATTATATTCATTTCTGAATGCGTTGAGTTCATCAGCGGATGGAACTCTGACAGCTCTCAAAAGATTGATATGGTCTTCTGTAAGCTCCATATCTTTTGGGTTAACAAAGACTCGATAATCCACTCCACCGAGCTTGCTTTTATCCTCTGTAGCTTGAATTTTTACAGGAGGAGCCTTGTCTCCACCAAGAAAAGTAGAGATTTCTGGGTCATTTTCTTCTCTGCGGCCAAGTTGCCAATCGAAGAATGGGTCAAAAACTGACGGACCCTTAACTAGAATCTTGTGAACCCAAGTGCCATCTTCTTGCTCTTCAAGTACTCGTTGAGCAAATCGTCTAGCACCAATGTAGCCCATTTTTCTCCAAGGACACAAAGCTGGGTCGTCATGACCAATTCGTGTAGGAGAAGCATTTTTAGCTGCATCAGGGAAAGGAACTCGCTTAGTTTCCTTTGAATTAGGAATGCGAACCTTGTCTTGCATTTCAGTGAACTCCATAGGGTCGCCAATAAGCCGTAACTTACGAACTACCTTAGGGTTATTTTTCACTGAGAGGTCTACGAGAATGTCCTTCAACTTTGGAAGGTCGGCATATTTGCCTTTATTGTTTTGTCTATCTTGTAATGATTTTGGTGTTACTCTTTTCATTTTTTTCCTTAGGACTTAAGAAGTCAATTTATTATTGTCTTATTTGTAAAAAATAAGATTATCTTTTGTAGCTTTTTCGAATGGGAGTCCAATTTTCTCCGTCTTCCTCAATTTCAGCAGAGGATGATTCTGATAGAATCTGCTCTCCTTCCATTCCAAGCCTGTGGTTGAGCTTTGCTCTTGATTGTCTTTCTTTCAAAAGTAAATCAAGCTGCTGAGCACAAAATGTAATAGATGAATGAATCTTATCTAAATAATTTTCAAGTCTAGAAGTTTGTACTTTCAAATGCACAAATGGTTGAACAACATGTGATGCATTTGCTTTTTTCTCAGCAGCTGTGCCTGTAAAAGCACCTTGAGCAAGTTCTTCTATAAACTTCACAGCAGATTCACAAACTTCACGCCAAGCTCTTGCATCAGCCCAAAGTTTACTTACTCTTACCTTATATGCAACTAAACGAGCATAAGTAGAAGCTATATTTTCTTGTGTTAAAGCATGAGTAGATGGCACTGAGATATCCCAGGCATCTATTTCCTTCATTACTTTCTTGTATTCTAATGGGTCAAGGAGAGATAGTTGTTTTTCCCAAAGTCTCACTTCCATTTCAATGTGTTCTTTTGTTACACCATTTATTCTTTGTGAGATTTGTGAAGAAGCATCAAACTTCTCCCAATCAATTATTTGTTCAATAAAGTTATTTTCATCCATTAGAAGTTATCCAGCATTGATAGTAAATCTGCCCCAGATGATTCTGATTTCTTTGTAAGATTTCGCATCTCAAGCAAACTCATGCTATTAGTATTTACGTTGATAGAGGCAGATTGTTTCTTTGATTTCAACTTTGATTTAGAATATATAAGCCAATAATCCAAAAAGAACTCTTCATCCACTTCTGGGTCATCTACGAGGCATTTCAAAGCACCTCCAGCAGACAATGCTACAAACAAAGACTTATTACATCCACTTCTTTCTACAAAATCATCTAAGTTTTTATAAGGCTTGTTTTCAACAATGCTACTTCCGCTCGTCCCCACACCTTTCAAAGAAGTGATAGGAAGGTAAATCAAGCCATCTTCAGATACTGTAGTGGATAGCTCAGATTCATTCACATTTGGCTCTTTAACTTTTACTCCCAGCCTTTCACATTCAGCGATGTAAATATCAAGCTTGTCAGTATCATCTTTATCCGCTTCAATACAAGCCGCCATCCATTCTGCTGGATAATAAGTTTTTAAGTATGCTGTCCAGTACGCTACAATAGCATACATGCAAGCGTGGCTTTTGTTAAAAGCATAGCCTCCGAACTTAGACATCAACTGCAACACTTCTTTAATTACTCCACCAGAAATGCCTCTGTCAGAAGCTTTCTTTGCAAAGTTTTCACAGGCTTCATCAAATTGTTTTCCTGATTTTTTAGCAATACCTTTTCTGAGTTTGTCCACTTCAAGCCAATCAAGATTAGCCATTTCACGAGCCAAGAACATCGCTTGCTCTTGGTAGACCATAATTCCAAATGTAGGCGAAAGATGCTTTTCAACCATAGGGTGACAATACTTAATTGTCCCTGGATTAAACTTGCCTTTAGCGTACTCTGGAATATAATCCATAGGACCAGGCCTATACAAAGCCGCAACAGCAATCAAGTCGTTCATTGTAGATGCCTTTATTTCTTTAAGTGCTTTCTGCATACCAGGGCTTGCAAATTGGAATACGGTGGCAGTTAAACCTTTAGTAAATACACTTTTGAAAACATTAGGGTCATCTAATGGAATGCTCAACAAATCAATTTCTTTATTATGTCTTTGTTTGATAAGCTTTCTGGCTAGCGAAATCTGTCTATAAGTGGCTAGACCAAGATAGTCATACTTTACCGTACCTGTTCTTTCTACGTTAGACATATCGAAAGCTGTACACATAGTTCCCTTTGAGTTTTCAATTGGAACTACATGATGAATTGGTTCCTTAGAAACAACAATTGCAGCAGCATGTACGCCAAGATTTGAGATTGTGCCATTAAGTTTCGTAGCATTATCCACTTCTTTTTTGAATCTATTTGCCCAGTAAGCAAAGTCTTCACTTTCCTTTTTAGCTTCCTCAATGGTAATTCCAGGTTTATTCGGAATCGTTCCAGACACTTTCATTGCCATTTGAGCTAAATTGTCGCCAAATTGCTTTTTGAATTTTTCTGATGTTTTTAAAGTGCCTTGAACAGCGGCTTTAGCTTTATATGTACCCCATGTACCCACTGCTTTAACATTTTCTTCACCAAATCTTGATTTAGCCCATTCAATCACTTCTTGTCTTTTGGAATCATCAATATCAGTATCAATATCTGGAAGACCTGACACCTTTTTGATGATTAAATCTCCGCTAGGAAGTTCATCAGCTAAGCCAATCACGTAAAAGGTGAAAAAGTTTGAAGAGTTCTTTTTGAGTTTGTGTCCAGCATCAACAGCGGCCTTCAAAGGGACAACCATTTTTTGATTTTCAAGAATCCAAATTTCACGTGAAACTCTTGACTCGTACTGTTTGTTTTCAGACTTAGACAAAAACTCTTTACAAGTAAGTTTGAGCCAATTTATTGCTTCAATCTCATCAATTTCATTATCTTCTGATTCAAAGCCCTCAATATCAATCTTGTATTGGTTACCTCTACCTGGATTAAGAAATCTTTCAAACATCAAGCCAAACTTAATTGGGTCGGCAGAAGAAATGCCAAGACAATAGTTAACCAAAGAGCCCACGCCCGACCCTCTTACGCCAAAAAGTATTTCTTTTTCGTTCATGTAATCAACCATTTCTTTTTGAATTAAGAAATAGTCAGTTACGCCCATATACCAAATAGTTTCAATTTCGTATTTGAGTCTCTTTACATATTCTGGGTCTTTGTCCAAGCCAAGTTTTTTCAACCCAACAAAACATTGATAGGCTAAATAGGCTTCTTTAGATTCATGATGTGGAAGTTTTGTTTTCCAGAAACTTTTGAAAGTAGAATTATCAAGGTCAATTTTACCTTCTGGGAGCATGTGAGGTAAATCCACTTGATAAAAATCCTCAACCATTTCTTCGATTAATTTAGTATTTGACAAAGATTCTGGCACTCTTTGTCCAAAAATCTTGTACATTTCGTCATAAGATTTTAACCAAAACTGATGAGAGCCGTAGGCTTCTTTTTTGCCAGTATTTTTTGAGCCTTTATCGTTTCTCAAATCTTTCATTTGAATAAGGACATCGTGCAACTCCCAATCTAATGCCTCTACATAATGCACATCATTGGAAGCCACTGTTCTGATATCTAAATCTTTAGCGATTTTCATCAGCATTGGAAGATTGTGTTTTTGTTCTTCTATGCCATGATATTGAAGCTCAATAAAGTACCTTTCACCGAACACTTCCTTATATTTTTTAGCTACTTTTAAGCCATCTTCATAAGAACCTTTCAGAAGTGCTTGTTGAAGCTCTGATGCCAGACAACCAGAGAGTACAATTAGTCCCTCACTATGCTCTGTAAGATAGTTGAAATCAATTCTTGGAAAATAGTAATAACAATCTGGATTAGCTGCTTCATGGCCTAATTGCAAAATGTTTTTATAACCTTGTCTGTTTTGAGCAAGAATTGTAAGGTGAGATAGTTTTTCTCTGCCTTTTTTAGAGCCATCCTCAGCTAATGGGTTTTTATCATATCTATCTTTTGCCAGATAAAACTCGCAACCTAAAATTGGTTTAATTTGATTTTTATGAGCTGCGTCAGCAAACTCTACATGACCTGCCATTTTGCCGTGGTCTGTGATTGCTATAGAACTAAAACCTTGTGCTTTGGCCCCCAAAATAAGTTTTTCGGGAGTAGGAAGAGCATCTTGTACTGAGAAATGTGTATGACAGTGAAGATGAACAAAATCTTTATTATTGCACATACTAATTTATACGTGCGGAAAATGATTGTTTCACAAAATAAGAACCAATATTGAGTTTATAATAATTTGGCGAAAAGTTTAGAAGTTTTTTTCCACTGTAATATGACCTCCCGCTTTCTTTCATTTGCTCAGTGAACCATCTTTCTACAAAAAGATTTTTCAAAGCTCTTTGAATAATTGTTATGCTACATCCTGTATCTTGAGCAATTAATTTTAAGGCGTAAGGTTTTTCATCCGAATATTGACAAGCCACTACACAAATCATGAGATACTTAATTGTAGTGCTATTCCAGCCTTTTATTAAATTGCCTGAGCCATGAGCCACTTTTCTGGCAAACTTATTCAACTCATCAATTTCGCAAATAAATGTCCTTTTGCCAAGATTTAATTCCATCTTTTTAATACTTTTTAAAAAAATCTTGTTATTTGCCACAGAAAAAAATAAATTAGATTTGAGTTTTCTTTTTATTGAAGAAAAATTTATTTTGCATTTTTTAAAATCATTAATGGTGTGGAATCCGCTATCGTTGACAGATTTCAAGTAACACCAAATAAAAAGCTCAACATGAAGATTGTGTTTTAATGCATACTTTGCCATTTCAGCATTAATTTTCATCTGTTTTTGGAACCTCTACTGAAACAGTGGCAAGTCTCAAAAGCTCTCGCTCAGCTCCAGCTCTCAAAATATACCAATCAGCATCTTGCTCTGAAACATCTGCGGCATTCATGATTATTTCTCGGCAAATCATATGTTTTAGTGCCGCAGTGCCATTTAAAACCACATTTACGCAAATAAGGTTAGGTGGATTTTCAGTAAGAGCTTTTACTCTTTCTTGAATCTTTTCTAAGGTGGCCGCGTCAATTATTTTTTTTCCTAAAGCATCATGTAATTCCATTTAACATCTCCTTGATTGAATTAAAATCATTCTCTTTTATATAGTTATCTAATTGACAGAACATTCCATCTGCCTTTTCAAAATCTTTAAACATTATTTTTTTGATTTTGATTGTTAGTTTTCTCAGTAATCTTTTTTCTTTCAAAAAATCTGAATCTTTTTCAGTGATAGCTTTTTTAAACTTTTCACTTTTTACTGCGATTGTGTCTAAGTTTTCAAGATTAAGATTTTCATACACTGCGATTGTGTTAACAGCTTGAAAAAAGTTTACGTCTAAAATCAAGCACACTAGCTTTATTAAAGAACCTTCTCTTCCGCAACCAAAACATTTAAAAAAACCTTTCTCAAGATTTACGCCAAAAGAAGGACTCGTATCAGTGTGGTCATCAAAGGGGCAAGACGAATTCAAAAAACCATTATTGCCGTGATAAAACTCGCAACCATAATTTTCTTCAAGCCATTTGTCGGCATGAAATTTCAAATTAATTTCATTAAAATCAGAAATCAATTTCGTCCGCCCACCCCGACAAGTCCACTTGTGTCTCTACAGAATTCTTTACAGGTTTCTTCTTTTCATCAACAAAACTATTTATATCAGCAGACTTGATAAATTCCAAAGCAGATTGTTGCGAATCTGTCATTTCCACTACTTTATTGTACTCTGGAACCCAACGTGCAGCAAAAGGAGCAAACCAAGCATCTCTCATTTTTACTGGATGATACCAGCACAGTTGTTCATCTTTGTTTGGCTCCATACCAATAACATAAGTGGCGAGGTGCATTAATCTTTGGTCGCCTGAAGCAGCGTCTTGATAATAAGCGGCAGCCTTTCCATCTTCTTTTCGTTTTCTGTTTTCTTTTATTGCGTCTCTGTTAACTTGTTGAGCTGTAAGAATTGGAATTCCAAATCTTTTTGCTAATTTAAATAGACCTTCAGCCGCATCACCATTTTTTTCCCAGTGCTTGGCATTTTTGCTAGTTGAACGAGTGGTCATGTTACCTACGTAATCAACAACCACCAAATCTGGTTTGCACTTAGCTAAAGTAAGCTCCTTGATTTTTTGCTCAACAAACTCAGGGGTAGGGTCTTCAATGGCCTCAACATATTCGAAGTATTTGCCATTGTTAACAGCTTTGAGAGATTTTTCTACTTGGTCTCTTTCACCTGCCGAAATACTCATCCCTTTTAGCTTGCTGTAATCCACTTCACTTATAAGAGATGCATGTCTTAGTTTACAAAGCCAAGATGACATTTCGAAAGAAAAATAAACGATGTTTTTCTTGCATACCCTGTGGGCATGGTCTGCCCAGTTAAGAAGCTGAACTGATTTTCCACCTGATGAGGGTGCTAGGAGCACAACAAGTTGTGATGGCATAAAGCCAAAAGTTTTAAGGTCGATGTGTGACAAGCCACAATCCACTCCCTTATATAAATCTGGATTCATTGACCTTATGTCATACTCTTCAAAGAAAAAGTTAGCAGACTCTGACATATCAAAAGCAACTTTGTCTTTTTGAAAATCGTCTTTTACTTCATGCATTACGCTCACATAATCTGAAATAAGTGTAATTGATTCACTCACCTGGTCTTTGTTAACCAAGTCTGCCACTTTATCAATACACTCAGACTGCAACGTAACTACATATCTGTCCTTCATCAAATCAATAAGATGCGGTAAATCATCCAGTTCTACTTCCTCTTCTCGTAAATCATACCAGGTTGTTAAGATTTTTCCTTGAGCTGCCGATTTCACATTCTTTTTTAACAAAAGACTTTCTAAAACAGTTTCTGTAAGTTTATATCCTCCAGAATCTTTATAATACTCTTCACAGAGTTTAAAGATTTTACCAGTAAGAGATACTTCAATCCCAGGTTCTTTTGATAAGAAATAATATTCTTTCAGCGACTTTTCAGTGGCCATGTCTAATGCTGTATCGTAAGTGGTGATACATTTTAAAACTTTAAATTCAAGGTCTCTTTGACTTATTTTCATTTTTTATACTTGCCTCAGGTAATTTAAAAGTGAAGGTTTCTCTCGAAAACTTATTCCAGATGAATCCAAATGCTGGATTTTGATTATTGATTGTGTCAATTGAACAAAGAGTAGTTTTGCCTTTATTTAATCTTGTGGAAATTAAGCGGTCCAACTGAACAATAAAAAACTTATTATTAGAAATATCATATTGATACAAATTATCAAAAATTAAGAAATCACAGTATAGGCAATCATTGAAAAAATCTTCATTTGCCCCCCTGGATTCAAAAGACATAAATCTGTCACAATACTCAGCCCATTCAACATATTTAACTGAGTGTCCGCGATTTATTGCTTCTTGAGCGATAACAGAAAGCAAAAGTGTTTTGCCAGATGACTTACTTCCATCAAGAATTAAATCGGTAATCATTCTAACTGAGGTTTTTAATTTAACTTTTAGCCCCTCGCCAGCTACTATGTTATCAAGTGAAGCTATATAGCCTTTAACAAAGCTAAATACATCCTCTGACCTTTTTTTGGCAATTCCTGTAAGCGTTCCATTAGGAGAAAAACTTCTTGACCAATCTGTTTCCAAAGTTTTGAAATGATAATTAACTGGAATGCCAGCTTGCGAATAAAGATTAGAAAGTTTACTTTTTAAATCTAATTTTATCAAATCTGGTTGATTAAACATCTGTGTGGAAATCATAATTCTTCATCCTCGGAAACAGGAATAGCCAATTTTTCTCTCACTACAACAGCATGTTTAGATTTCGAGGCGTTTCTGGCACGTTTACTAGCCCATTCTCGTAATTCCTCGATTTTTTCTTTCATTGTGATGTAAATTGGAACTGATTCTTTTAATTCCTTAATAATATCTACGGTTGTTATTGACCTTTCGTTGTCAGAAAAGCCCTCATACATGGCAGAAATAATCGCTGCCTCAATCTCAGCTCCAGTAAATCCCTCAGAGTGAGAAATCAGTTTTTTTAAATCAAAATCGCTTATCTTAAAGTTTCTTTGTTCTAAGTGAATTGTCCAAATTTGTTCTCTTTCTTCGTTGTCTGGCAAATCAACAAAAAAGATGTCATCAAATCTACCCTTTCTTATTAATTCAGGCGGTAAATTAGCCACAACATTGGCGGTGGCAACAACAAAAACGGGAGCTTTTTTCTCTTGCATCCAAGTAAGAAATGTTCCAAATATTCTTGAAGATGTGCCTGAATCAGTGGCCCCACTTACACCAGAAAAAGCTTTATCAATTTCATCACACCACATAATACAAGGAGCAACAGATTCTGCTGTTTTAATCACAGACCTCAAATTTTCCTCAGAGCTACCAACAATTCCAGAAAATACACGACCTATGTCAAGCCTTAATAAAGGAAGAGACCAAAACGAAGCTATAGCTTTAGATATTCTTGATTTACCAGCTCCTTGGATTCCTATAATCATTAAACCCTTAGGATTTTCGGGCAAACCATAAGTCTTTGCATTTTCAGAAAATGCATCCTTTCTTTTGTTTAGCCAGTTTTTTAGATTGTCTAAACCGCCCACTTTGTTCAAATCAAACTCAAGCTCAATCCATTCAAGAATTCCAGATTGTTTAATAATGTCTTGTTTTTTAGAAGCAATTTTTTGAGGGCAAAACTCTTTTTCAGTGAGGATGAAATAAGTGCATATCATTTCAATTTCTCTCAATGACAGGCCTTGAAATGCTCTAGTAATTTTTTCTAATTCTGATTCTTCATAATTAGTTCTAAAATTTCTTAGCTCATGTTTCTTTTTAGTAATCGCTATTAAATTGTTTACCTTCTCATAAATTAGCTCTTTTTCTGGCAATGGCCAATCAATTAAACAAACAAGTTTTTCAAACTCAATTGGCAAGAAATATTTTGCTCCAGTAAGAATTACACATTTCCTTTCTGTGTTGCATTTTTCTATTAAGTTTTTTAAAGCTCTTATTGTAGCAATTTCAATTTGCCCAGGGTGTCCATCAGGAGCTAAAAACTTATAAAAATCGTGAAGAACTAAAATGCAGAAATCGTCTTTTTCAATTATAAGCTCGTTGAACCAAGACAAAATCTCAGTTTGGTCTAGATTGGGTTTGAGTTTAAAAGTTTCACTGTTTGATAAACCTCCAGAAGCAATATCCCAAAACACAAATGACCAAGGCTTGGAACGCTCGCAAGCGATTGATTGGATTGCATCGTTTAATCTATGCTCTTCATGAGTGGTAATGTAAATCAAAGACCTATTTGATTTAATTTGATTTTCTAATTCTTTTTTATATTCTTCTGATTTTAACATTATTTACACCAAGGCTCATTTCCAAAATAAACAAATAAATCAGAAAGAGATGATTTGTAATCACTAAATAATATTTCAGGAGAATAGGGAGCATTTTCTACTGTAATTCGTAACATATTTTTTAATTTTGACAAACCCTCTTTAGTATTAGTTAACTCTTTAAGTTTTTGTGTTATTAAATTGCATAAAAAGTTTTTATCAAATTGTTTTTCTTCTTGAAGTTTTGTGGCTACCAAGGCTATTCCGTATTGCTCAAAATATGAAAACATACTTTTATGCACTTCTATATCTTTTAAGTCATGCAAGGTAACTTTATTATTGAAATCAAATTTGAGAAAATCTTTAGTCCAATCACTTGCAAAATTAGCACAAGAGTTTAAACTGAAAGACTTATATTTTTTCATAAAGAAATCATAATTATCAAAACACCATTCAAGATATTCATCTATTAAGCTTTCATCTATAGGATAATTTTTAGATAATCCAGCACAGATTTTGTTAAATTGAATTGTTTCGAGTCTTTTAGTAATTTTTAAAAATTCGCCAGTTTTGGCCAAGTATTTGTTTCTAAACTTATTTTTACTAAACTCATACACCACTTTTTCCTGCTCATCCACTGGTGAAAGATTTTCATACCAGTGGTTAAGCAGGACAGTTAAAGCTTGTTCGAAATGTCTGTCCATTTTACTTTATCCGCTTTTGATATTCCATTTTCTTGAGTAACATGTATCAAATGGTCGGCATACTCTCCAAAAACATCCGCCTTGTGTGTGGCAAAAAATACTTGCCTTTTAGAGTTATCAACATATTTACGCAAAAACTGAGCTACATTTTCTATTTTAGAATCAGATGAAACTGATTTATATGCTTCATCTAACATCAATGGTCCCTTGTAGTCTAACCATTCTAAAGCCGCAATTCTAAGAGCAAATGATGCAGTTTCTAGTACACCACCTCCTCGCTCATCTTTCAAGCCTGTTACCATCTTTTCATTATTAAGCATAGACTCAATTCCCACTTCCATTTTGAAAGCGGCACTGTTTTTCTTTTCTTCATTCTTAAGAAACACAAGTTTTCGGTCATCGTTATAAATTGCTCTCAAGGCGTATGTTCCAATGTTTTCAATAGACTTGATTGCAGCATCACGCCTTTGTGAAATAAAACCAAGCAAAAGCAAATGAGCATCTTTTTTAATTTTGATGTCTTTAGTATTGTTGTCAATTTTAGTCTTTATATTCTCACATTGCTCATCAATACGCTCTTTTACTCCCTTAGCTGTAGCCAACTGAATAGAAAGTTTATTTATTTTAGCACTTAATTTTTGCGAACTCACGCTCAATTTCTTCTACCTCCTCATTCAGCTCTTCACATAATTTATCTAACTTTTCTTTACATTGTTTCAAAGTTTCTGGCACTTCTGATAAAGAAATACCAAGTTGATTTTGCACTTCAGTTTCTGCTTTCTTTTTCTTTTCAATCATGTCAAGAATAGATTGTTTTTTAGCCATAGCCTGTGCTTTGAGATTCAAAAGTGTTGTTTCTTTTTGTTTTAATTTGTCTGCGTAATTCATAATTCTCCTCCTGCTTTAATAATATTTACTGTTTGTACGGCCATTTCTGACACATCTTTTGAAATATTTCCCTTCTTTGCAAATAAAATTAAATCTTCAATGATGTCAGAAGAAATTTCACTTTCCATCGAAACGTTTGTAATTTCATCAATGAATAGCTCTGTATTTTTATTTTCGATTTTCTTCTTCTTATTTGCATCTAAATCAAAAATAACATCATAAGGCAAAGAATATTTTAGCTCAACAGTTTTTGTTTTATAGTCATCAGTATCAAAATTAAACTGACACAACAATACACTAACTTTATTCTTTTCAAAATCTGATGAAATTTCTGGTCTGCCTACTGAGCCTGGATTGAAAAACTTAACACCATCTTTTTCAGCCTCCATTTTTCTATGAATATGACCAGAAAACAGAAGTTTAGTTTTTGGATTTACTTTCAAATCTTCAAACAATACATGGTCAAAAATCAAAGGCTTGTCGGTGATAGATGCGTGTAAACAAATGATTTTTTCATCGTGCATTTCAAGAGCACCATCTCTTAGCTCTTGGTCCAAAGTTGGAGTGAAATGTTTAAATCTAATTAAGCCAGGAATTGCATCCACACACTTGAGGATACCTGCTGAAACTAAAGATTGTGCTGGAGATTTAATCATTTTTTCAGGGTCATGAGCTATGTCATGATTGCCAATAATTAAATACTTTTCGAATGGCCACGGCTCGCCTTCATCTGAAGCTAATATTTCAATCGCTCGGTTTCTGCATTCTCCGCCCACATCAATACGATGAAATAAATCACCAAGTAAAATATAGTAATCACAATTTGTTGCTTTAGCTATTTTAAGAGTTTCTTCAAGCTCCATCAAGCCAGCTTCCATGTAATTATCTAAGCGTGAAGAGGGAGATTTTGAATCCAAATGATTATCTCCTACTACTAAAAACCTTTTAATCACTGCAACACACTCCCACAGGATTCGCATTGTATTTTCTCTTTTATGAGAAACTCTTTGTACTCATTATATTCAGTTTCTGCTTCGTTAAGTTTATTTTTCATGTCTTGGTACTCATTTGTAAGTATTTCACCCTTTTGCTTTATGCTTGCCAAACTGATGTTAATCTGCTCTAATTTTTTGTAATCTTCCACTTGATTGCTATATGTAGAAAAACATTTTAATTTGTCTTCTAATTTTTTCAGAAAATTATCGAGCAAAAATGATGATTCTTTGTTTAATTCTTTATGCTCAATCAAATTGAACACTTGTAGCTTATTGTGTTTTTCAATTAAAGATTGAATGCTTTTCACTTTATCTAAAGATTGTGTAATGTTTGAAATTATTTCATCATAATCTTCCACACAATCGAAATTAACATTAAAATCAAAATCTTTTACGATGTTTTCCATCTTAGAAATTTTTTCTTCTAACACAACAATGTCTGCTAGCTTTTCAGATAAGAGTTTCAATTTTTGCTCGTATGTTTCTACATAGCTGTACTGCTGAGACTCATTGAGTAGGTTGGTGTATTCTTTTTCATCTGCTTTGTTTTGCTTATCCAATGCTTTGTAATTACTCATTAATTGCTTTGCAGATTCTTCAAGTAACTCAATGCCAGTGAGATTTGAAAGCGAGCGAGGTAAATCTGTGGGTGATAAATCTACCAAAAACATTGGCGAAAATTGGTCTGCGTAAGAAATCAAACCATTAAAATCGTCTTGAGGAGGATTGCCCAAAAGCTTTTTGATATCATCTGGTATTTCTTTGTCTATTTTAGCTTTTTGGATAAACTTGCCATCAGCATCGTATGCCTCAATACCATTTCTCTCAGCTCCTTTAATTCTAGTAACTTTCACCCCGTCGCTGAACTCTACAGTAACCTTTGTTTCTGTTTCGCCCCAATGAATAAGAGTATCTTTTTTGGGATAATTATAAAGAACAAAAGAAATAGCTCGCAAAATAGCAGACTTACCAGAATCTGAAGTGCCAAGTAGCAGGTTTAAACCAGGCTCAAAATGCACAGTTTGGTTTTTGTAACTTTGAAAGTTTTCTAGTGTAACCGTTTTAATATATCTATTCATAGGATTATGTTAGACAGACCATCGTCGTTCAAATGGTATGAAAAATCCAAATTATTTGAAAATGAAACACCTGAAATTATTCCATCAATGGGAGTCCAACAATTACTATACGTTTTACAAAAGCAGATTGGGTCAGATATTTTATTCAACTTTCGACAAAGTAAGCATTTCCAATTTTGGTATTGAAAATCTAAAGCACAAAATTGGTAATCAACAAAAACAGATGATGAGATTACAATTTTTTTAGTTCTTTTATAAAATCTGTAAGAATAATCTGTGAATGGAAGAACAGTGATTTGCTCATAAGCTTGTGAGCTTAAAAACAGCCCTCCAGCATTAATTTTATCCAACTCAAATGTATTACATGTCCATCCAAGCTCAGATTTTATTATTGTGTTAAGAGGAAAATCGTTCATTTCACAGAAAAATGTAGTATGGCTTTAGCTAAAATTGACAGAGACATAGTTCTTGATAAAATATACGAATTAAGAGGACTAATTGAGCCAGATAATAGAGAAGCTTTACAAAAATTGAACGAATTGATAGAAATGATTGTTTACACTGAAGAAGCAAAGCCTGATGCAGTATACCCACAAATTAGATTTAGAAGATAAAATGTTTGAAAAAATTGATTATTTAGATAGCATAGGATTACACAGACAAGCAGATTCGCTTGAAAAAACTTTGATAGCGATGAATAATTTTATGCTCACCAAAAAAAGAGTAACTCCAGAGCAACAAATTAACACTAAGCTAGACGTAATTACTAGTAAGCTCACAGATATGAGAGATATAATTGATGAAGGAGCTTTTGATTCAGGCTCTGATGAAGCTAAAGGAAACAATGACATCTAAAAGATTAGAAGAATTAAGGAAAAAGTTTGCCGCTGGCGAAGGCGACAATCAAGATTTGGGTGAGATTGTGTGTGAGATGTTTAAATCTTTTTCAGAGCATCTCAAAGACTTAAAAAACCAAGTGGGTAAACTGGAAATTAATCAAGAGATTATTTTTGAATCTATAGAAAACATTAACGAATTAATGAATCCAGTTTACAGCATTATTCACTTGGATGAAGAGGATTTAGAAGATGCAGATGAAGAAAATCAAGAGAAATAAACATAAAATGTTTCTTCTGTATCAATGTCCATCCAAAGAGTGGAATTAATTTGGCAAACATGCGTAGTTCCTGTGTAAGGGCTAACTATTTCTTCACCTTTTTCAAGCCTTAAAACTTTAGCTTTGCCACTTGATGGCTTGGCCACTTCTTCTCCATCTAAAGACGTAGCATCTTGTGAAATCAAACCACGTGACCTAAGCCCTTCTTCAGATAGAAACTCTTCTTCTTCATCGTCAATCAAATCCACTGATTCAGAAATTTCCAGTAATCTTTTTGTTTTCTCTGCACTATCTTCTTCTATTAAAAGACTTTCATCAATTGGTCTTTCAGATGTAATAAAACTTTTGTGAATTTTTTTTCCTGTTTCTTGTTTCGAAAAACTACTCTTGAAGTTTTCTAAATTGATGGTTAAGTTTGAAACTACTAAATCTTTGACAATATTGCAGAAATTTACCCAACCAATCACTGACTCTTCGAAAGTATCAGAATTTTGAGGCCATAAACTGACATTAACGTTTTCGATTAACTCGGATACCGAATCATTGAATTTAACATCGTAATTTTCAGATTCTTTTAGTTTATTCATTATTTTTGTTTTTATGTATTTTTTTTCGTCAAAGTTTTGATTTGAAATCTGATTCATAATTATGTTTATACAAGAAATTAGGAAGGTAATGTTCAGAACTAGAAATTAAAAGTATGCCCTTGCTTCCCATTTCATATATTTCAAACTTTTATGTAGTTGAAATAAACATACAATCAATTTTTGCAAGCTTGGGTATTTTGGCTCCAATTCCAGTTTCTATGCCAGCTAGAATTATTGCTAATAGATTTGAAATCAAGTTGGAAAATCAAGCATCTGCCAAGCAAATGGTGCAAGGTAAACCTGGAGTAACAGTGCAAGACGTAACCACTCCTTATTATACTTATACCATTGAAGCTCCACTTTTAATAAGAGGCCAAACCACTCCGCCAAATCTATCTTCTCAATTTTTGCCTTACAATTCTTTGAATTATTTAGGCTTATGGCTAGTCAATTGGCAATGGCAACAGCTACATGGCTTTCCAACAGCACAAACACAACAGCAAGCTTTAAATTATAATCTTGTTGTTAAGAGTTATTCAATAAAAGTTACCGAATCAGGTGTTTCCCAAACTCTTGTGATTCAATCAAATGTTTTACTGCCTATTGCTGGATTTACAATAGGAGATTTTGCTTTTCAAGACCCTGCTGGATATTATGACATTACTAAATACATTGCCAGAACAGCTCGAAATTATGATATATGGGCGAATATGGCTTTTTCAAGAACTTTGCAAACTGGGCCCACCACTCCATTTTTCATAACTTCCACTCCAGTTTTTTTGAGCGGCATGGATTTTGATATAACATTTGAAATTGATTATAAATACTTTATCAATACTGGAAATGTTGTAGTGTTTATGGTGAAATCTTATTCTTTCAAGCAAAATGTAGACATTACAGGATTTGAGCAACTTGTTCTTACTGACAACTATTCTGCTGGAGAGTTTGATTATTATTACACCGAAAACACAATCTCAGTGGGGCCTGGAAATGCTGTTCTCATTCAATACCAAGCTCCATTAATTGTAAAATCTAAAGATTTCAAACTAAATGCCGGAGATGTAACAAAAACTACTTTTGATTTTTCAATGTATGGAACATCTTATGGGCCTGGAGATAGTCCTTACGCTCTTAACTATTTATTTTATTCAGATATAGCTTAAGCTGTATAATTGAATTATGGACATTTCAAATCTCAAGGATGGAGAAAAGATTTTAGAATTTTTTGTGCCAGGAAGACCAGCTACTAAAAAAACTTCTCAAAGGATTGTGAGAAGAGGAAGATTTACTAAAATTTTACCTTCAAAAAGATTTGAAAAATATGAAGAAAGCGTTCAAGAAGTATTTGAAAACGCTTGGAAAAATCTCGGACACAAACCGATGTCTTATGGTGTTTCAGTAAAGCTGACCATAACTCTAAACACCTGGGTGCTTGGAGACGAGTGTGGATACATGCAAGCTATTGGAGATATTTTAGAAAAATACGGAGTGATTGCCAACGACCAGCTTATTCACTGGATTGACAATGGCTCGCACATGATTACAATGCCTGACAAAGAAAATCCTGGGGCTAAAATTGAAATTTTTAGATACAGGCATCCTCAAGAAACCAGAGAAAATTTTGCTTTAAAGTTTTGCTCTGAAGAAGATGAAGATGAAACGGTAGAAAAAAAACCAATAAAAAGAAGAAAAACTGCCACTACAAAACGTAGAAAGAAATGATGAGAGAAATTTGGCTTTCGCCTTCCGACCTTTCCTATTTCTGGTCTGACTCTAAAATAGGTTTTTACGACAAATATGTTTTGGAGATTCAAAGGCCTAAACAAGCTTTTCCTTCAGTTTTTAATACGATTGATTTGTGTATGAAAGATGCTTTTGAAAAAGTAACCTGTACAGAAATTGTAACAGGAGCTCCAGATGGACATATTACACATGATGATATTTACGTGCAAAGTCAATTGATTGACCTTGGAAACTTCAAAGTGGGATTTAAGGGAAAAATTGACTGTTTGCTCGACAGAAGAAATGGCAAATATTTTGTTGTAGATTATAAAACTACCCACATTTCTGAAAAACTTGCTAACATTTATTTTCTACAATTAATGGCATACGCTTATTGCTTACAAAAACCACTTAGAGGCGAGCCTAAAGCTATTGAAGGTTTAGGATTAATTGCATATCAACCTGGCAAATTTAGTTTCAGTTTGAATAGTGGTAATTTGTCTGGTGAATTAGCCTGGGTTCCTATTCCTTTTGATACTGCTAGGTTCAAAAAATGGATTTTTGAAGAACTCTCTCCTTTGATTAATGGGGCAAGAGAAGAAATATTTGAGTCAGGCACTGATAAATCTTGGTCAAGATATATTAGTTGTTTTGATGTAGAGGATGTTGAAGAATAAAGTTATAAATAAACTTTATGCTTAGAATTTCTGAGATTGTTGAACAAGGCATTCATGAATATGAAAACGGAAATGTAGTGTTGGCAGAAGCCATGCTTGATTTTGCTCTACGTTTAGCAAAAAAGAAAAAGAAATCTAAATATAAAGGCACTTCAAATAACGTTCCAACAAATATGGCTCTTTATAATCGCTGTAAAGCTCAAGCAAAGAAGAAATTTGATGTGTGGCCTTCCGCTTATGGCTCTGCTTATTTGACAAAATTATACAAATCAAAAGGCGGGACATACAGAAGCAAAGGTTAGTCATCAAAATTGTATAATTAATAAGTATGAAGACTTGTTCTTGTTGCAAATCAACTAAAATAATTGACTGCTTCCCAAACAATAAAAACACTAAAGACAAAAAAGGCTCTATTTGTCGAACTTGTTTAAATGAGAAAGAAAGAGTCAAAAGAAGAAAGTTAGGAATACCAGAAAAAAAAATTGGTGTTGATGCTGAAAAAAGAAAAGAAACAAGAAAAAAATGGAGAGAAGAACGAAAAAATAAAAGTTTTCCACTTTTGTATTTCAAAAATTGCAACCGTTGCAAATTGGATTTAGAAATTACCAATTTTACAAAAGATGAAAAAACTAAAGATGGTTTTAGAAATTACTGCAAACAGTGCAGAAAAGAAACGTCAGGTGTTACTGCCAAAAAATATAAAGTTAAAAATTGGGCAAAAATATTAATTTTAAATGCTAAAAGACATTCATTACAAGTTGAAGTTGATGAAAATTTTATTTTATCATTATTTGAAAAACAAAACGGAAAATGTTTTTGGTATAAAGTTAATTTAATTCCTTCTGAAATAGAAAAATTTCCAAATCAACCAAGTTTAGATAGGCTGGATAGAAACATTGGATATACTAAAGAAAACGTTGTTTTAGCCTGTTATACAGCTAATATTGGCAGAAATATTACATCACAAGAAGTTTTTCAAGTTTTTTGCGACGAATTGCTGAAAAGGAATTGAAAAATTTTATTGGAATTATTAATTAATGGGTATTTTTAAAGAGGCAGGCCTTAAGGAGTGGTTTAATGAGGAGAAGTGGGTGGATGTCTCAAGGCCCAAAAAAGATGGCGGATATGAAGAATGCGGCCGTTCAGATGCCGACAAAGGAAAATACCCAGTGTGCACACCCGCCGCAAAAGCAAAAACGCTTGATGAAAAAGAAAGAAAAAGCAGAATAAGAGCTAAAAGAAAAAACGAAAAAAAGAAAAGAAAAGGCAAAAGCCCAAACATGACTCAATATACACCATCTCAAGGTGGAAAGTCTAATCCAAAAACTGCTAGTAATAAGCTTGTTCAAAAACTTGTAAAATCAGAAGGGGTGAAAATTGAAACTTCTTTCAGAAATTGTTTAAAAATGTATCATGACCATTTTTTTGATTTGAAAGGAAGCTGGGATTTTGATGACTTACTTACTCCTAAAATGATTTTAGAATTATTTCCAGAGGATATTTTGAATCTTCCTGTAATAATTGATAGTAAGCATGTAGTGCTTGAGCTTCCCGATTCTGGTACAGAAGTTTTTAATATGATTCCAGAGTATTTAGTAGAAACAACAATGAGGTAAAAAAATGAAACCAAATTTATTAAACTCGATATATTACAAACTAAGCCAAGTAGAAGAAGGCGAAGGTTTACAAAACTGCGTGAATAACTACGCCAAGAAAGTATTTATGCTTTATTTAGAGCTACTTGACCAACTTGATGTAGATGACTTGAATGAGCAAGTAAAAGTAAAAGTACTTTTGCCAAGCGGAAAAACTCATGAAACATTGGTAAATGTTGGTGAGCATTTGATTGAAACATTATTAAATTCTGATGATTTCGAAGATGAAATTTCTGAGTTAGACAAAGATTTCTTAAACAAATGTAATTGCCCAAACAAAGAAGGAATTCTTCACATGGTAAAGGCTATAATTGAAGATATTGGCTCTGAATCCGTGGAGCAAGAAGACTGGATGAATGCTCTTAGAAAAATTGACAACTGCGAAGATTTTGAAAGAGAAGAAAGATTTTTTGATTTAGACGATTTTTAATCGTATAAATAATTGTGTTAAAACCTTCTAATTTATTAACATTTGATGATGTTTGGCTTGAGCCTAGATATTCTGAAATAGAAAGTAGAGCTCATCCTGATTTATCAAGTAAATTATCATCTTCTGTTACATTAAAAAATCCCGTGATTGCCTCAAACATGGCCTCAGTGGTAGGCGAAAAAATGGCAAATACTTTTGATAAATTCGGGTCACTTGCTTTTTACCACAGATTTCTTACTCGCGATGAATTAATCAATCTCACAGTATCTCAACCAGGCAAAATGAAATACTTTGCTTATTCGATTGGAATTAAAGAAGAAGATTTGAATACTGCAAAAGATATATTTTATCTATTAGGTAATGATGCTATTGTTTTAGTAGACATTGCTCATGGACACACCAAAAAAATGGGAGAATTTGTGTCCAAGGTAAAGAAAATTGGCTATAATACTGTGGTAGCTGGAAATGTGGCAACAGCTGCGGGTTATAAGTTTTTAGCAGAGCATGGCGCAGATGCTGTGAGAGTGGGAATTGCCGGCGGAAAAGCTTGCACCACTAAATATGTAACTGGGCATCACGTCCCAACATTACAATCTGTTTATGAATGTGCAAAGGAAAAAACCACTGCTTCAATTATAGCTGATGGAGGCATTTCCACCTCAGGCGATGCATCTAAAGCTCTAGCTGCTGGTGCAGATTTTGTCTGCCTTGGTAGCGTTCTTGCACCTACATCAGATTCACCATCTGAATTAGTACATGACCCTGATGGAAGCTCATATAAGCTTTACTATGGGATGTCATCTAAAACAGCTATGGATAAGTTTTTCGGTAGTAGAAAATCGCATGTTGCACCAGAAGGTAAAGCTATAAGAATGGCTTACGCTGGCGAAACCACTGACATTTTGAAAGAGTTTATTGCTGGAATTAGGTCTTCTTTGACTTATTCCGGTGTAAATAATCTTGAAGATTTTCAAAAATTTGCAATTTTACGCTATAGAAGTCGTATATAAATTAAGGAGTATAAAAATGAAATATTTTCAAGACTATAAACTTTCGCCATTGCTTACCAAAGCACTAATCATCATGGGAGGAACGTTCCTTGCTGGTTTCAGCAATGAGCTTGTTGCTTCACAAGACTTTCATAACGCACTGCAAGCAGGTATCAAATTGCTTATTCCTGCGTTTTGGGGCGCTTTCGGATTCGACCAGTTGACATTCAATTTCTTGAAGCAACCAGAAGTAAAAGCTATGGTTGCAGCAATGCAAGTTAAGAAGGAAAACTAATTTCGTAGTCAGAAACTTGTATCAGGATGGCTATTTCTGATACAAGTTTTTTTAATAATTACCAAGGCATAATTGGTTCCACATATGCTAAAGGTTTTGAGGAAGTGTATAATCCATCTTCCACTCTTATAAATTACTATCCAGCTAGGCAACTTTTTCTTTCTAGCATGAGTACAAGTGATGTTGCTAATGGACTTTCGGTAGTTAATGCTCATTTAGCCTCAGAAAGCACCTATAGCTCCGCAGCTACAAATATCGCTCGTAGTGTTGCTCAAGTAGTAAACACTTTTTTCAATAGCACTTATGGCTCTGCTTTAAGAGACTATTTCACTGGGTTAATTCCATCAAGAAACGTAGCATGGTCTAATACTTTTAAATCTATTTGGTATCAAGCCAACGCGCAAGAGTTAGTTCAACAAGTGGGATTTGCTACATGGACTGGTACAGCTTTTGTAATCTATCCTCCTAATTCCTCTACCACAAACATACAAAATACAGCTACAGCTGTTAGTATTTCTGGTAATAATGTAGCAATTTCTGGTTTTCAAACATCAATATCTAATTTTGCGTTGCCAGGAGACATTATTGTTGCTAATAATTCAGCCTCTATGCCCTCTGCAACAAACATTGCCTTGAATACAACAGTGGTAGGATATTACAATTCGAATACCTTAACTTTGAGTGGGCCAGTAAGCTCTTTAACAACAAATCTTTTTGCCTTTAGGCCAATTCAAAATCCAGAGTATCTTGAGTTTAGATTTGGAACATCTTCTCTGACAGGAGGCGCTTCAACAGCTATTGTAGCTAATTTGGGATTAACTGTTTATTTATCTACGGGTGTAAGCACATCTGTTAACTTAAACATTGGCAACCCTGGTAGAGCTACAATTGGTATATACAATAACTCAACGTATAAATCTTTGGGTATCACTTCTATTGCTGTTGCAAGTGGCTCTGTAGCTGGACTTGGCACGATTCCTGCACTTGAAGTTTGGGTTAAATCAGTAAATTAAAAATAGCCCCATCCGGGGCTAAGGTTGTTATGCTGATGAATTAAATCTCTTGAAAAAGGTCAGCCCAGCTGTAGTACGATAAAGAATCTAATACTTCTGCCATTCTTAAATTAGCAAGTATTTCTTCAGATTTTTTCTCTCTGTTTTTCTTAGCCTTTGGATTCTCTTTATAATAAGTTTTCCATGCTGTGCCGTAAGCTATGTCGTACATTTTTTCTTTTGAAAGATTTTTCTTGTCTTTCTTCATTTTTTCAACTATTGCATCAGCAATTTCGTCTACTCTGTGTGGCACATTTTCTCTTGGCATTGTTTTACTAGCTCCTTTGAAACTATTCTCAGATTGTGTATTCTCTTCCTCTCTGGGATGTTTCACCAATCTCGCTCTGGCTCCAGGAATTTCTTGCACCTTTTCAACATTTTTTGGTGCATCATCTACAAAGTGTACTTTTTCAATACCTTTGAAATCTCTTAAATCTTCAATGGTTTGCTTTTTCTTTTCAGCCGTATCGCCCAGATAGTGGGATTGTTCATCTCTTGTAATAATGTGACCAATATCAAAGCCTGTCTCTGGTAAAATTGGCCCGAAGTAATTATCTATAATGTTTTTAATATCGGCTTTGTTAGAGCCTGAGCCTCTAGCTGTAAGGATAAAAAGATTATCAGGACTGTGTAGAAGAATGTTACCAAAAATAGCCAGATTTCTTTTGATTGGTCTTGGATTTTTTACCTCTTCAAAATTATCAAACATGAACTTAGCATTTCTTACATCATCTTTGGTAATATTTTTCGATGGTAATTCATGATTCTTTTCAAGTTGACCATACTCGTATGAATCTAAATCAATTCTTTCTCTGCCAGGAATCAAAATGCCAACAGTATTATCTGTAGTAAATAATGTATCATCAAAATCAAAAACATGCAATGAAGGTTTTTTAGCTGGCACATATTTTTATTCTCCAGTGCTACTTTTTATACCTGTACAATTAAATAATGATTGATTATTGCTTGTTCTCAGTTTTATTAAAAACAAACATTAAATCATTGAATTTTTTAGGAGAGCCATTTCTACTTCATTCAAGAATTAATTCTTTAATTCAAACCAAGCAATTAACACAATCTGATACATCAGATGTAATACTAATCCATAAAGAATCCCCGCAATTTATTGAATATTATTGGAGAAACTTGTTGACTAGTCAAACAAAATGGTTAATCATTACCCCAAGAAGTTTGCAAGAGGCCATCATTCTTTATAAAGAAATGCGAAGTTTTGGAGAAGCAATTTTAATTCAAACAAATGAACCAATTTTAATAATAAAGAACATTAAAGCTAATTTTAAAGATGCCCATAGGCAAGAAATACTTTTACCGATTGAAAAAAAAGAAATAAATACATTTCTTGAAGTAAAAGGTGATAAATCTGACCATAGATTGTGTCAGGTGATTGATGGAACGAAAGAAGAGCAAATAGTATCTTGTATGCTTTCTAATTCAATGTATGTTTACTTTGGCGAAACAATAAGCGAAGAGATGTTGAGTGTTTGTCAAAAATTAGCTGAGATGAAATTTTACATTATTGAATGCGTGAGTCAAGAAACTTTTAGCACTCAAGGTTTTTTTGTCCACAAAGATTTTCTCGAAAAAACCTTAATTTATCACTTGACTAAATATAAAACTCTTGAAAATGTATTCAAATTTAACGAAATTAAACTGACAGTAGCCGTATAATAATCTATGGAAGAAAATAAATCAAAACCTTTTGTCTGCCTGGATGTAAATGAAAAAAGCACTTTACTTTCAGTGACAAAAAGAATTGAAGAGCTTTTTCCTAATACTATTGTGCGATTAAAAATACAAGGTAATTACAGTCCATTTTTTTATCTAGGTAAAAATAAGTGGGCTTACAAACCAAAGCTTAAGAAACCTGTGAAAAGATTCACTGTAAAAGTTTTTCTGAATGATAAGCCAGAAAATTTTCTTGAAAAAGACCAAATTTTAATGCTTCAACATTTAAATGTCAATTTTGAAAGATTAAAAGTGCTGGGTGATGTTTATCTTCTTGATAAAGAATTGTCTGGTTTATTTTTTACAGACGATGAGCATATTGTTATTGACCAGTCTATAATTGATGATGCCAAGGCTTTGTCATCTTTCTTTGTTGAAGATTTTGATTGTAAGATTGTGTTGGATTTACTCAATGAGTTAAATAATGGTATAATAGTATTAAAAACTACAAAACAAATATTTGGAATTAACAATGATTAAAACAGTAAGAAGACAAAATGAAAGTATCGACAGTTTATTGAAAAGATTCAATGCCGCTGTGACATTTGATGGTGTTCTCAAAGAGCAAAAAGAACGCTCAAGGTATGAAAAGCCTTCAGCTAAAAAAAGAAGAAAAAGACTTGAAAGACTGAAAGAGCCAAAAAATACTGTAAAATAATAGTATGAAGTTTAAGCACGACTCAAGCTCACAAGAACAAAAAGCACAATTTCTTCAACAGTCTGTACAAAGACCCGCACCTCAAACTGCCGCTCCAGGAGCAAAACCACATATCAATGTGATTTTTTGTATTCCCGGAAGAGAGTTCACTGCAAATTTTTTGCAAAGCTGGACTAATCTTTGTAATGCAATGTATCAAAATGGTATTTCTTTTGCCTTGAGTAATGCTTATAGTCCTGTGGTTTATTACGCCCGGTCTGCTTGCTTACGTGCTCACGTTCTTCGTGGAAGAAATCAAAAACCGTTTAATGGCGAATATACATATGATTACATTATGTGGATTGATTCTGACATTGTTTTTACTCCAGATGACTTTTTCAAGCTGCTTGAAAGAATGCAAAAGAATCCTGAAATGCCTATGCTTTCAGGTCTTTATTTAATGGCAGACGGACATCACACCACATGTGTAGACAAGTGGGATGAAGATTTCTTCCAACAAAATGGTAGCTTTAAGTTTTTGACTATGGCAGACATGGAGGAAAAGAAGAAAGAGCAAGAATTCAAAGAGCTTGGCGGAGTATTTCCTTGTGTATACATCGGATTTGGTTGGCTTATGGTTCGCTCTGGTGTGCATGAGCAGTTTGAGTATCCTTTCTTTAAACCTCAATTCCATGAACTAAAAGGTGGTGAAATTTACGATTTCAGCTCAGAAGATGCCAGCTTCTTCCTTGAGCTTAGAGAAAAAGGAATCAAGTGTTTTGTTGACCCAGAGGTTAAGGTGGGACACGAAAAGATGGTGGTTCTGAAGTAAAAAAACTATTTCTCCTTTAAAAACAGGGCTCTGCCCTGTTTTTTTTTAATTAAATATTATGAACCTAGTTGAGTTATTTTTGACATTACAAAATCAACTAAGAATCTATCATTGGCAAACTAAAAGTTTTGCTGAGCACAATGCGTTTGGAGACACTTATTCTGAGCTAGATGGCTTAATTGATGAATTTATGGAAATTTACATCGGGAAAAATGAGAGACCTGTAGCTAAAGATAAATTTAATATTTCGCTAATGAACCTTGCCGATAATAAAGTAAATGTTATTGATGCATTTATTGATGTGCTTTCTCAAGATTTACCACAAGCTTTAGATGAAAGAGATACTGACCTGCTCAACATAAGAGATGAAATGACAGGCTTGCTCAATAAGCTGAAATACCTTCTTACATTAAACTGACACTTAAAAAAACATTTAATTTTTTTTTTAAAATGTTTAGTTTTAAGTGTCAGATGTATTTAATCTGCCTTAATTTGTTTCAATTGTTTCTGAATGAAAGCCAAAGAATCCACTGGATTTTCAAATTGCTTATTATTTTTGAGGTTTCTTACACTGTTAATTATTTCTGCTCTATTCTTGTCCCCAGAAAACAATCCGTCTATTAAATTTTGGTCATTAGAAGATAAGTTGTTTTTTTGAACAGTGGCTTCTGCTTGATTAATTTGAGATTGTGAGAGAGATTGATAGCTATTTTTTGCCTGTTCATTTTTCTTTGGCGGAATCAAGCCACAACCTAATGAAGCAGCTAGCCAAAGTGCGCCTAGTATTGCAGATGCAGCTGGCATAGCTGCGGTCAATAGTGAACTTAAACCCAAAATTGCAGAAGTGATTTTACAAATTACACGATTACTCACGCCTTCTTTCTCATACTCAGTAAAAATATCATAAGTATCAAAAGCTAAAGCTAAAGGACCCAAAAAACGGGAAGCACCTTTAATAAATTTTACTACTGGTTGCAAAAATCCAGCTGCTTCGGAAGCTTTTACAAGTATTTCAGTAAGTTTTGAAAGTCTTCCTGACTGACCTGCTATGTTAAATGATTCTAAAATAGTTTTGATGTCTTTTCCTTTACCTAATCCCTCAACTACTATATCAATTTGCTTTGCACTTAAGCCCCCCATTTTTTCAAGAAAAAGCTCAATGTCACCTAAATTTTTGAAATTTTTATTTTTTAATTGGTCAACAATCAAATTGACAACTTTATCATCAATTTTTCCAGATTGTGAAATCCCTTTTATCATTTCCAAAATTTTTGGAAATGCTGAAGGCGGAATAGCTTGTTTTAATTTTCCATACAAACTTGCTCCATAGCCCATTCCATACAAAGCTGATTTAGATTCAGGCATGCCCTCAGGTCTACCTTCAAAATCTGTAGATGATGCTGGTTGAGATGGTGCAGTTCTTGTGACGGTGGGTCTCTCAGGAGCTCGGTATGTTTCAAAACGAGGCATGGCAGATTGAGCAGTTTTTATGTTTTTAGAAATTCCGCTAGCTGTTTTATACAACTCACACACAATCTCATCTATCTTTGAGGCAAGCTTATAATTCTTTCCTTCAATTTTGCTTGCATACTCTAAGGCTCCAATATAACCTTTATCAAGTATTAAACCATAGACATCCACATAATCTTAATTAAAGGTAAAAGTGCCTTCTACCTTTAAAAATAGATTGTGGTAAAGTTAGAGATTCCAAAAGAACTGCCTAAAAATAAATTAGAAAAAGTGGGTATTTCTAAAAAAACTAATGAAGAGCATTTGAAGCTTTGGCAAGGCTATGCTAAAAATAACAACAAAGCTGTAGAGGCACTCAATCAAAGAAAAAATCTTAAAAACGTAAACGCCACATTTTCAGATGTAAGAAGCCAAAAAATGGCTGAATCTTTTGCTTATGGAGGTTTTCTTAATCATAAAGTGTTTTTTAATCATCTTAATGGAAACGGCGAACCCACCAAAGAATTTTTAGCTTTAATCAAGGCCGGTTATGATACATTTTCAAATTATATTAATGACTTGAAAGCCACAGCTCTTGCAGCCAGAGGATGGGCATTTGTCGGTTATTGCTACGACCACGAAATGATTATCAATGTAATTGGAGATACACAAAACACATTTCCTATGTGGAATTGTGAGCTTATTGCAGCTATAGACATGTACGAGCATGCCTACTTTGCTGATTTTGGAACAGACCGCGAAGGATACATTGACGCAATTTTAGAAATTATGGATTGGAACCAAGTGGTTAAAAATATTAGGAACTGAAAATGAAAAATCTTCTTATTAAAATCGCCTCAATTGCTACGGAGCTTGACTATGCTGGGCTTACTAAAGAAGCAAAAGCTTTAGACAACATAATGTTGAAGTTAGCTCAACGAAGATATCCAGATGATTTGCCAGTATACAAAGTATTGGTAGATAACTTGTACAAATATGGATTCGGCTCAATGGTTGAAAAAACTCCTACAGATTTTCTGTATATGTTAAAAACTAGACAACTTGATAATCCTGATGTGTATCTTTTAGAAAAAGCATTATCGCACACTGATGAAGAATATCCAGAATACCGCAAAGGCACACAGGAAGCGTTAAGACAACATCGAGAAGGTGGAGGATTCCCCGATAATCTAAATCGGCAATTTTTAGTTGATTGTTACCAGACTATCAGCGAAAACGAACATGCTATAAAATCACGAAATCATGCTTATGATTATTTAGCTAAAGCTAAAAAAGGCGGCAACACTGATTACGTTTATGAGTATGAAAAGTGGACAAATCCAAGACCTGATTTAGGATTGTTCTAATCCATTTCCATACATAATCTAAGAGCTATTTCTTCAGCTTTAGCATCGTAAGTGTCCCAATCTGGAATTTCTCTTCCTTCGCAGCATTCTACAAACAAATCAATAAGATGTTTTGGGTAGCCTAAAAGCTCGCCCCACTCTCTGGATGTATTTGGCTTATTGTATATGGCTCTGTACTTATCAAAATCTTTTCTCTCACAAACCACTACAGCATGAGTGTCCAAATACAATAATTCATTACCTCTATAGCAACATGAGGTGATGTAATCAGAATTTGCATCTGTCCAATTTTCATGCCACAAAGCCGCAGGTTTATAGCCAAGAGCTACAGCGGCTAAATCTGGACAATCACCATTAAAAAAGCGATGCGAAGGAAAATATGACAAGGATGGATATCTATTTCTTAGATATTTATTATTGTAAAATTCATGTATTTGCTCGTTTAATTTTTCAATCATCAAATCCTCATTTTTGGAATACCATTTTCCATAATCTCATCTAAGAATAATTCAGCATTGTTTCTGTCTTTTTCAAGCTTAAACCAAAACACATAATCTGTATCAGTGGTATAGCCGCCAAACCATTCTGAATTCAAATAATAATCATATACCACATGTCTTCCAAGCCAAAGCAGAATTGTGTTTAGTTTAAGCTCAATTCGCCTAGTTTTCATGGCATTATT